>Ga0157364_1008519_pt1 | contig 10620 bp, 2 predicted proteins | sample AttsexASBM2_FD_111476 | JGI IMG/M metagenome (GOLD analysis project Ga0157364, IMG submission 111476) | Fungus gardens microbial communities from leaf cutter ant in Ribeirão Preto, State of São Paulo, Brazil - Atta sexdens ASBM2 | ecosystem: Host-associated > Fungi > Mycelium > Unclassified ... | reverse complement strand
TTAGAGTAAAACATACACACACACACACACACACATATACATATATATATATATATATATATATATATATATACATATATACATATCATTAGAGTAATTAGTATTATTTCAGCTAATAAAAATAATATTTTACAATCTTATTAAAAACAAGTTATGATCATAGATGTGATCATTTGTACACTGCTACTATATTTAACAGTAATTATATTTTTTTTATGTGTTCTCTTTCATAACATCTTTGAATATGTTATAATTATACATCCATTAGCATTATAGGTATTCATAGTTTTTCGAAAGAGCAATTTCGTCGTACGATCACAGAAATGAAGCATAGTAAATGAAGGTCGGATTCGGATAGGTCCGCTCATGGGTGCATCTTATAATTGGTTCTCGCATTCATAAAATAAGTTTTTTTTTTTTATTATAATTTTGTCGTGTATCCTCTGAAATAATGCTAAAAATATGCTAATCAATAATACTTATTTTCACAATAAATTTCAATGAAATTTTAATGAAATTTTTTTCACCACTATTACTCTATTAGTGACACTATTTATCAAATTTACTTATTGTAGTAACACTAATAGTATATTTTTATGCTGACTAAATCAATTCAAGATTTTATTTCCAACTCGAAAATTAATCGAAATTGAAACCAAAAATTTATCGAAATCAATAGAAATTTCGAAAACTTTCGACTTTTATTTTCGACATCGAAGCGACGTCTTTTCGAGAAATTATTTCTGACTGAATTATAATTTCGCAGTGTGGCTGACAGAGTTTCTAACCTCAAGTCTAGTCGTCAATTTTAACGTTTCATATCTCGAAGGCCAGAGCGGTATTTTTTTCTGCCAGATTCGATCATTTCGTGCAAAAACGCATCGAGTGAGTGTATTTTTATCAAAATTTGAAATGGGTATTTTATATCTTTACTCTTTTGCATAAAACCTAGTAGTACTTTACGCAAAAACTTACGTTAGACGTTTAGCCTTTTTTGCAGAACGTGTATCATTAACCAATAAGGCTAATGTGAGTTAGTCTTTTCGCGAAAAGGCTAAAGTGCATCAGTCTAATTGAAGAACGATCGTTGATTTCGACGTTTCGCAAAAAGATGTCGTTTGCATAAAGACCGCTTAATTGTGCCGCGAATTTCATGCCCTGTGGTTGATTATTTTCAGATGCTTATCGTTTGAAAATTATTGCCTTAAGATTTTGCTATTAATATTTTCGATTTACTTTTTAATGAGGAATGAGTATGTGCCGGCCCCTGCGCTAACTCTACACCCTGTATGTATACAATTATAGAAAATTATACAAATCTTATAATATTTTATAGTTTACATATAGTAAAATAATTCTGAATTTTTAGAATTTCTGTATCATTTTATAACTGTCCAGAAAATATCTCAAATTTTTTTATATGAATTTTACGTACAATATATTTCAGAATTCATATATATATATATATATAAAATTTTATAAAAAAGTATAGATATTTTGAATATAAATTTTTGAAATGTTTTTCTATAAATTTTTATTATAGCTCCTACTTACTCCAACGAACGAGGGTCTGATATACACTGCCAGTATTGGTAGTACTGAAAAATTCCGCTATTACCATGCAGCGCGCTGCGACAGTGTCTAGCTCTCATTCCCTCAATGACATCATAAATGATATGCTATTACGACTTTCGAGGTGAGATAGTTACAATATGGTGTTGCTTAAAAAAAGCACAACGAATCGAAATATTCGATCCAGGAAATAAAAAAATATATGAATTATATTTAACTGCAGAAGATGCATATATTATATATTCATTTTACCGAAAATGATTCTTAAATTTCACATCTGAATATTTATTAACTGTGTCCATATAGTTTTTAACACGAGGTCAAACTGCTAGAATTGATAATTCCATAATTAGTTCATGTTCTTTAGAGAACTATCGCTACTGTTTAAAATTTATTGATAATTTAGTATGTTTATCCGTGTCTGTTTACACTGCCAGTCTACTGCAAAGTCATCCGAAATATGACGTTACAGTAGTGTTGATAGTACCACAATAATTTTGGAATGGCTGCAGCAGTGCACTGTTGTGACGTTATGAACATTGCACTGCCAGTAAAAAGGAAATACATTCAAAGTGAATAAGAATTACGATAGAAGCATGCGATGCGAACAAACGTTAGTAATATTAAGTAGTACATCATAAAAAGAGACCGAACCTAAGACTCCAATTTATGGTATAGTCGTTCTTCAGATCTCAAGTTTGGTCAGATCTTCAATATCAGAATTCGGATTTCAATTTCGAATCTCCAAATCAAAATTTCAGTGGTAGTGGTTAATCATCAAATTTAATTTTTCGTGACTGAACGAGAAATGTGAGAACAAGCTCGGATCTACAATAGATTTTTAAGCCTTAAGCCATAAGGAATGGACGAATCATAATCAATTATTCTCCTCGCATTCGACTGTAATTGGTCAATTTCTTACGATTTAAAGAACTTAAAACTCATTGTAGATCCGAATTAAGTTTGAGCACAAGAATTGTCGTAACACTTACTTAGAGACTTAAGTTGTAGACGTAAATAACACAGTTTTGGTATATGACGTACGATTTATTGCCATCTCTTAGAGACACGGCAATAAATTATACGTCATACATAAAAGCTTGTGAGTTACTTACATCTATAATTTCAGTCTAAGTAAGTGTTAAGATTCTTATACTTAGAAATCCTAAAATAAAACGTGAGCAGTGAGATTACAAAATGTACCGAAAATCCATTTTTTAAAGAAAGTATTAGATAAAGAATTTTAAAATATTATATATTATAAATATATTATAAATATATTTATATAAATATATAAATATATTTATATTGTAATATTTATAATATATAAAATATTTATACTTTCAGTGAAAAAATTTTACTGAAATTATTTTATGTTTTGGAACATTTTTAACGAAATTGCTGAAAGTGAATTTATCAGCTAATATATTGAAAAATCGTTGAATTTGAACGGAAATTTCTCTGAAATTTTGTTGGAATTTCTTTGAAATATTTATTGAAATTTCTTTGAAATTTTGCTGAAAATTAATTTTTCAGCTAAAAACTATTGAAATTAAACTAAAATTTTTTTTAAATGCTGAAAATTTGCTAAAAAGTGTTCCAAAATGTGAAATATAATAGCTTCAGTGAAAATTTTCCACCAGGGAAGGTTAAGTAATGGTATTTTAGAGGAACAAATAAGCTCTTCAGTTATAATTCTCTTTGTCAAAAATTTCTAACTTAGACTAGACCATTGTCAAGACATCTTTATTAAGCTAATCAGAGCAGTTATTTTCAGAGTCGGCAAGCGGCGGTCATACTATATATGTTAAAATTGGACAACTTTTGTATTAGTCGAATTATTTCACATTTTGGAACACTTCAGTAAATTTTCAACATTTAAAAAAAGTTTCACTTTAATTTCAGCAACATTTTAGAGAAATTTCAATAAATATTTCAAAAAAATTACAACAAAATTTCAGAGAAATTTCTATTCAAATTCAACGATTGTCCAGTATGTCAGCTGATAAATTCACTTTCAGTAAAATTTCAGCAAATTTTTAGCAATTTCGTTGAAATGTTTCAGGCAGAATAATTTCAGAGAAATTTTTTCACCAGGATTATTATAAATATTTTATATATTATAAACATTACAAATATATTATAAATACATTATACATATATTATAAATATATAATTTATATATAATTTATAATATATAATATTAAAAAAAATTCTTTACCATGAAGACTAAGGAGACTTCACTTTCATAAATAAAGCTGAGCCGATTTTGTGTTTCGAGTTAAGTTTCGATTCTCGAATTTGACTGCGATTAATCTTCGCCAGGAAGGAAGATTTAATCGCAGATAAAATCGCCTTTACAGAGTTATGTTTATGATACTACTTTTTTCTTACGGCGCTCTCATTATGCACAGGACTACAAAGCTCACAAGCGTCGCGAGAATCGAAACTTAAAATCAGCCCATATTCTGAGGATTGGCTAGACTGAGTGGAGTTCTTAGTCTTCCTTCCTACCTAATACTTTCTTTAAAAAATGGATTTTCGGCCGATTACATTTTGTAATCTTATCACTGTACACATTTTATTTTACGAAATTTAGATTTGGACATTTGAGATTGAAATCTGAGTTCTGATATTGAAGACCAGAGAGATCTAAAGAACAATTATAGGAGCGTTTATATTGACCGTAACCATGTGCCATATGCCGTAATTTGTAAGAATTGACTAATTACAATCGAATATTCTCCTCCCATTCGACTGTAAGAAGGAAATTTTCAAAGGTGATTGGTCAATTTTTACAGATTACTGCATACGGTTACGGCCAATATAACTCCCTATGAATTCAGGTCTAAATAATGTGCGTGCAACAACAACTAAGATTGGCTAAATTGGATCTACGAACAATCGCTGTATAAGCGAGAGGGCAAAGAATTAGAGAGAGCTTGCAAACTGAGCACACCATGTAATCCTTCCACCATGATCGCGACACGAGAAAAAGAGACTTTAGTTAAAGACTTTTTTTATGATCTCTTTCCCTTAAGGGTCTCTAGTTTTAGCAAAATCACACGAAAGAGAGAGAAATACATTGTGTCTGTTTCTTAATAGTTTCTCGTGAGTCGTGATACATCTTCATCTAAACTTGAAAATTAGTATGACTTATTAGAAGATTAATAAAAATAATTGCAAAATGATTGTCTTTCATATGTCAAATCTCCCATATGTCAAAGGAACAACAGATCGAATTGGTAGGATATTAAACAAACATAGTATCTAAACTATTTTTTTTAAACCACCCAAAAAGATAGGACAAATCTTAAAAAATCCTAAAGCCTTCCACTTATAATAGTTCCGCAGGAATATACAAAATACTTTGTTCCTACGGGCAAGTATACATTGGAGAAACTGGGAGAATGGTCAACCTATGGATAAAAGAACACCAACATGATGTCAGGCTGAAACACATCACGCAATCAGCATTATCAGAACACAATATCGAAATAGGACAAATACTGTTTGACAAAACGCCACAATAGCCAACATTACATCATATTTTCCAAGAAAGTATAGAGAAGCCATAGAGATACAAAAAATACCCTAATAATCTAAATAAAGATAATGGCTACAATATAAATAAAATATGGAAAACCATTCTGCCAGTTATTGTAGACCGATTTCTCCCATCTCTCCCCTCTCCCCATCCACAATTCTCTTCTTTCCCCCCAATACTCCAACAAGTAGCGTAATATAAAAAGTAATGACCCGGAAGAATAGTTCAGTATCAGGCTGCTTCTTGCCCTGATGAATACAAGATTTACGATACGTTGGCCATTCCAAGAATGGATCTAGACACGGAGAAAACGCGCGGAGAAATCGCGAAACACATAATCTTTATATAAAAAGCACCCGTGGAAGCCTGAAGAATATTATGAATTGCAGAATGGTTGGTGTGCAGTCCCATTTTGCACTAATTTTATAGCAAAAGGCTACATCATGAAAATATTTTCGCGTGATTCTAAACGAACATTATGGGCAACAAATGTTGGAAAAAATTGAACACCAACGAAAAATGCACATCTCTGCAAGATTAAGTAACATGATTTGTACAACTTTGTTATAAGAAAATTAATAAAATGTTTTATTGAAAATAATTATTTTCTTTAATGCGTATATTCTTTAAAGGAGCGATATCTATATCGGAACACTCGATTTAAAGTAGATGAAGTTTTTAACCTTGTTAAAAAAAAGAAACGATTCTTTGTAAAGACATCGATTTAAAATGGCATCTTAGTTGGAAAAATTGATTTTTCGTAAAATAGGTTAATTTGTAAACGAATTTTAACGCGAACCGAACGCGCGTCGCCCATTTCTATAATATAGACATTCGAATATAGGTGGAAATTACTGAAAAATGGCAGACCAATCAATTAACTATTTAGTGGCACAACTCTTATTAGAGGGTCTTTAACAGTAAGAGTAAGGGTGAAACCAGACGGTATGGAAACGATTGCAGAATAGAAAATGCGTCATATGGTAAAAGCAATTAATCAGCGTTATTCTGCGTTATTTCGAAGCACTAATTGGTTGCTTCTGACGCTCTCTATTCCTAAGAAGACTTAACTGTATAGATTGAAAGTGATCAATGTAATTCATCAACGAAAAATATAATTTCATGTACTGCCAGGTTCGCCAAACGGCATAACTTGCAATATTTTGTCGCCATGTTGGAATTGTGACAGATGATGAATACCAAAAGTTAAACTTTATTAGCAGGAGGTGCAATTTTCATAATCAAGCAAACCTCCAAATTTATTTTGTTATACCGATCTTTTTACTTTCGGTAGCTTTTAATTTAAATCTGTCGCATCGATAATTATTTTCGATAGCTTTTTTTTTCAGAAATAAACTGTGCCAACAGTATTTTCTCTTTTGTATAATAAACATTATGGCGAATTCGATTGGAAGCACTGATGCATATTAAAGCCGTTGCACACTGATAAAATAAAATGCAAATATCTCGAATTATGAAATACATATTTTACCTAATAATGGAATAAAATGTATTGAGTATTTCATGATTTAATCGATTTTTATGTTTATTTATAATCCTATATTTACATTATTTTGTGTATGTTTGGCGATTTTAATGTGCATCACTGCGCATTTAGAGTGTCCAATCAAATTCGCTATTAGTTTTATTTTTGTCTATTATTGTTGCAAAATACTTAATCATGATTTTATTTAATCAACAATGCTTTCATAATTTTTATTATTCATAATTCATGATGTTAGGTTTGCATATATTATATATTATGACATGCTGCCTTAAGTAAGTTACTAAAATCTCTAAAATTTTCCTTCCTTCAAGAAAGCAGACTTGAAATCAGTTTATGATACAAGGAGGCCTTGAAGAATCGAGGAATTCTTCATAAAGGCTTCTTTAACCTTTAAAATAAAGAAGGATTATGAATACGAATGATAGACATGGATGGAGCATTGTGTTCAGAATTGTGTCCAAGATGCGTGTAAGAGAGAAAGATATATAAGAAAATACGTGTAAGAAAGACAGATGTATACATGGAATATTCGTTCTCTCTGCGCATGCTTTAAAATGCCGATAATAATTATACTGTAACGTAACATACTATACTAATTATAGTGTCTGCAACACAGATACTGTTGGCACATCGCATAGAGGACGAAAATTCCATGTAATCTTTCTCTCTTATACACATCTTGGACACACATTTGAGCCACAGGAGATATAAGCAATGCTCTCTCCATATCTATATGTTCTAAGCATCTGTGTCTTGAAAGCTCCCCACGTTTACTTTTCAGGAGACACGTATTTAACATATATATAACGCAATCACAAGTATACTGTACACATATAAATAATCAATATGGCGACGAATTGTTGCAAGTATTCCTATCTAGTTAAGTTTCCTTACTCTTACTTCATGGTCTCTAGTATGTACATACCACGGAGTATTTTGCGCATACTATACGAACTGTTGGAAAATACTTTATAGTTCATAACTTTCTCCGACAGGCGCACTCGGATCAGTTCTTCAATACAGCCATCGACGAAATATTATTAAAGACCCTCGATCCTGGGCAAATTTTCGTGACTATCAATGGGGCCCGGGGATAATTGAAGAATGATGATGTTGCTAACAATTAATAAAAATTTATGATTATTAATATAAATATTTCAATACGTTACGTTGGTACGTCATTAAATTCAATTTTTTATTATATAAAAGCTGTATAAATAAGTATGCATACTTTTAATAAATTATATATTTCTGAAAAATTACAATTTTTCCTCTGTAGTTATTGTCTCTGTTGATAATCAAACTCGAATGATATCATTAAAATCACAGTTTTAAATAAAAATCGAGTATTACTAAGTTTTAAACATATGTACATATCTACAAAATTAATAAATTATGAATTATTAATACCGTATAACTAATTTATTACTCTTAATCATCTAAATTTTAACAGATACAAGAATTTTCTTAAGCATTGATGGTCTTTAATAGTATCTCTATGTCAGTGATACAGCACCGAAACTATGTTTCGAGCTCATTTTTTTCGTGATCGGCCGCTTGAGTCTCCTTATTATTATTCCATGTGTTACACAGTCTGTGTAAACAGCTGTGGTTACAATATGGCTGCTTCATTTAGAAGGGGATATCCAATCAAAATACATATCACACTGCCAATCAGAAATTCGAACATCAATGTCGGGTTTCTTTATATATAAGACTCTAATGTGCATAAAGCATAACATAGATATTTGTATCCGCCATTTTTAGTTTCTTCTCTCACTCTTTGTTCTTTCTTCACCTTCTCTCTTTTCTCTTCAACCTTCTTAGCGGCGGAGTAGAAAGAGAACAAGGAATGAGGAAGGGAACAAAAGAATGAGAAAACGACTAAAAATGACAGATACGAATACTCATACTTAATGGGTCTCTCTCTCTAAATCTCCACCCTCTCTATAGATGTCACATGAGATTCAAGAGTACAACTGTGAAATATGAAAAAAACATGAGGCGGTACTCATAATCCGTTTTTTATTTGTTATTTTAAAATGTCTTAAATATATAATGTCTTAAATATAATATATAATATATCAATATAATATATTATAGGACCAGATAACACAAACTATAGAAATCAAAGCCTTAAACGGTCTAGCTGGATCTTAATGCTTGTTAAGATTCTCCCAGCCGAGGTAATATTTTTCGCAATAAGAATTAATTAAGATATAGATATAGATTAATTAAGAATAAGAATTAATTACAAATTTTAATATGTTATCCAACATTATTAAGATCATTTCGAAGATGCGAATAAGCATAAAAAATTTGTTAAATTGCTAATCAATTTAAAATTTGTTAAATTGCTAATTAATTTAACTCGTGATATTATTGCGGTTTAGTAGAGTTTCAAGAAAATTCAAAAAAATCATTTCAGCGCGCGTTTCTGGGGACTACATACGTAGTATATAAATTCGCATAAGAATCATACAAGCATTAAGATCCAGCTAGACCATTTAAGGTTTTGACTTCTACAGCTTAAATGTCTTAAATATAATATCTTAAGATGTTAATATTAATACAGTCCTCGGGTTGACTTACGACATCTTAAAATTGTATTTAAGACTGTCTTAAATGTAAAGAATCAAATATCTCTTTCGCGATCTGTTTCGCGTCGTGAGAGAAGTTAGTACTGAATCTTTTCTTGCACAAGTTACCTTCACGACGCGGAATAACTATTCGATTCTTACATTTAATCAAAGGATTATTCACTTAGAATCATCAGAGACATGAAAAGAAAGATTTCTAAATAAAGATGACAAAATTGTATAGACAGTATCTATTAGACACAATAATAATTTGTTCAAATCACAAAGAACATAATGGCTGAAACCTATGACAGTATGACATATAGAGCGTCATATGGGATGTTCATGTTTTGACTCTCGTTTTCATGTTTTGACGCTCATGTGCTATAAACGCTAAACAGAACACACATATAGTGCCCTTATGTGCAAACTAGTTTTCAATGCTGACACTGCTGACAGTGTAAATAATCGACAGAGAAAAATATCAGAGTTCTCCTCGTCCCCTAATCTCTCCTTCCGTTGGTAGACCTTTCGTTCTACCAATATACAGCCCTGATGGTTTCTCTGTCCCTATTTCTGCCAGTAAATTTACAACAATGCACTAGTACTCTCGCGTCTCTGGCAGTGAATTTTGAAACAAATTCAACACAGCCATCGAAAATGAGACATAGAGGAAACATTAAAACATCTTATGTCAAAACATCGATTTTTAAATGTCAATGATTTTTGCACATCCCTAGTATAATGAATCGCATATTTATTCTGCGCGTAGACTGATACTTGTTTTAGAAACATTAAATAAAGTTTTTTAATTGTAATAATAATGTACTTTATTATCGATTTTTCGAGGTATCTCATATTTATAAACACAGTTTTTTTACTTTGATTTTTGCACTTTTTACATTTCTCTAACTTTCAAAAAAATATTTAAATTAAATTTTATTATATCTTAAACCTCTTATTAGGTACAAATTAGTTCGGTCCATTTCCCTAAAGATAGCTTCAGCTGTTATAAATGGTTCATAGCTGATTTTGGCGGTTTCAGAGAGGTTAAACATCTGCTAATAATATTCAGTTTATATCGCTTTGAGTTTCATATAAAAACCTTGATTTTTACTGTGAAATGTCGAATTTTGTGTTAACTAAGCAGCATTTGTGGGAGGTTTTGATTTTCTGCTTTAATTGGAAGAAAAGTGCAGTTGAAGCCCACCGAATGCTTGTCGAAATTTATGGTGACACTGCTCCAACTGATATATCATGTAGGAAATGGTTTCGACGTTTCAAGGTTGGAGATTTCAGCGAAGACAAGCCTCGCTCTGGACAGCCAAAAAAATTCGAAGACAAAGAATTAGAGGCATTACTCGAAGAAGATCAGAGTCAAACGCAAGAGGAGCTTGCAGAATCATTGGAGGTAA
>Ga0157364_1008518_pt1 | contig 10620 bp, 2 predicted proteins | sample AttsexASBM2_FD_111476 | JGI IMG/M metagenome (GOLD analysis project Ga0157364, IMG submission 111476) | Fungus gardens microbial communities from leaf cutter ant in Ribeirão Preto, State of São Paulo, Brazil - Atta sexdens ASBM2 | ecosystem: Host-associated > Fungi > Mycelium > Unclassified ... | reverse complement strand
TATATATATATATATATATATATATATATATATATATATATATATATATTTGTATATATATATGCGAAGAGAAATGTTAGCGGAATTCTTAGCAACAATGCCTATAACCTAAAAGAACTACATTCCAAAATAATAAATAATATGTAATTAATAAAAAAGATAAAGTTTTGTATATTCGTTTTTTATTTAATCTAAAAAAATAAATAGTATCTTGTCCCAATGGTAGATAAATCGGATTTATAAGAATTTTCAGACACGATAAACGTAATAATGAACATGAAAAAAAGGATTTTACTAAAAAAAAGTAAAGTATCTAAAAATTCAACTAAATAATTAAAAAATAATTTTATGGAGCAATCAAATTAATTGTGGCGAATATAGGTACATTAAGCTGCTAAATTGTTAAAATTTTGTGTAATATTGTTCATCGTACGTGTAATATTGCTCATGTACATTGTCTACATAATTATTATAATGGCTCAATAAAAATTTAGCTAGATACTTCAGCGAAATCGTTCTTTCTGTGTAATAAATGGTCACTCAAAAGAAACAATATCGATAAGAAAGACATTCGAGGGAGAAACCATTAGCTGAAATATTGTCCCACTGATTATATGATTTTATTTGATTTCATATGATTTCATCTGATTACAAATAATTTTTTTCACTATATATGAAGTCTATATTTGATAAAATATAAGGTTTTAATATTATACCATTTTCTCCGATTACCATTTTATACCGATTTCTCGTGGTTGCATATGTAATTATCGGATTATACAGAGATTTCATATGAATTTTACAATGATTTCGAGAACTCTGTCCCACGATTACATTAAGTGATTATCCCCTCGAGACACTTCATCAATAATATAATATTCATAATTCGTACGCTATTTATTGTAAAAAAATCCAAAACTATTTGCGTTTGACATTCAGAGATTTACATATGGTTTGCTTTTGTTGCTTAATCTGCGTCCAAGAATTCTCGGGCATTGTCTTGGTATATGATTTGTTTTCTGCTAAACTGCACTGTCATTCTCTTTCTCTTTTTTAAATATTAAACATACTCACTTATATTCTCACTTCAAGTTCTAAAAATGTTCCGCTACAGAAAACAAATTTATGTATTCGTACTTAAAAACGGATCGGAACCAGTTCGCCTTGAAATTAAAATATTTTACTATGCCATATATAATTTTATGCACTTTCACATGCGATTCTCAAATAAATTTGTGCACGTATAGAAAACTACCAGAATGGCCAGATAAAAGATATGAATGACATACGTGACAATAGTTATCTTCTTCAGAGAATGTTAAATTGCTACAATACTTTGCGTGCATACAATGGAAAAACAACGCGTAGAATGTTTTTAAGCGATAAGAATATTTCTGTTATTTTCATACGAAATAATTTGTCCGGAGTATCAAGCTAAATAAATGAAAGTAAACAGTATATTTTTCCTTGTGAAAGGAATGATTTTATTGAAGCATCTAAAAATTTAGCTTGGTACAGATATAAAAATAATTTTGTCAAACCATTAAAATAATGTATGAAACTCAATACATATATGATAAACAATGCAGCAAAATATTTTGACATCAATTTGAGTGTCCTCCATAATTATTTTTATAAAATTATTTTCTTCTGATCAGTACTTGAATTTTTTAATATTTCAGTAAAACTGTTTTTTAACTGTTTTTTCTGTAATAGTAATTAAAAATGATTAATGAATAAAACATTTTTTGTTACGCTTTTGGAGATCTCAGATAAAATGATTTTAAATAACTCTTCAGTACCTGTAAAATTAACTTTTAGTAATGTATATTATAATAGTTAAAAAGTATCCGACTTTTATTTTCTATATATTTAGCTAAAATTTGTACATTTTTTTATATATTTATATATTTTACACATTTTATTTTACCTTTATATCTATTAAATGTGTTAAAGTTTTAAAATCGAAGAACAGAGAATTGCGTTTTAAGAGAATCATGTTTTTCCGGTCATCGTATAGTCTATTGTTTCACTGATTATGCAGGCCGCAACGTGAGAAACAATATGCAAAGTTTTGCGGTCAACAATACATTAGCTCGTTCTCGTTGCTTTTTCCTTGGAACAGACGCATAGCAAAAGTAGCTTAACTTTAAATCAAGTGTTTCTATTTAGAGGAAGCTGCGATTGTTAAAGCGCTATTTAGACTATTATCTATTGGGTTGTCCGAAAAATTCGTGCCGATGTTGAAGGAAAATTGAAAGGCAGAATTTAAATTTTAGTATACATTTATTAAATTATATAGGTTAGTCGGCACGAACTTTCTGGACAACCCAATATTTCTTTACTTACAATCTTGAAATGAGAATATAAAATCGAGAAAGTATAAAGTCGGGAGGTCAAATTACATGACATTCGACTGTGATAAAACAATCTTATCGTTTCTTACATTGCATTGAGTTGTCAAATTGATAGATTTATTTATATAGTAAATATTTTTTCCTGTCGCTTCATAAATTTTGTGTCAATATATTATCGCAGAAATAAAAAACTCTTCCTGGATATTGAACTAAAAAATTGCATGCTTCGCGTTGAAGAATAATTCATAATTTTATTTTTCTTTAATAAAAAACGTGTTTCTTTGATTAAATAATAAGTAAAATAATAAATTAACTATAAAAATATTAAAAGAACTTTTCTGAAATTGAAACGGAATTCCCACATTTCAAGAATATTATAATGATTTTATATTATTGGCACAAACAAAACTTGCGTCTGACACAATAAGAGAAAAATATTTGTTTGAAAACGTATTTGAATTTCTTTTGATTAATAATAAAATTTAAAATTAAAATTGATGCATTTTATTAATATACAGTACCTGTTCTATATATTATCTGTTTAATCAGATAGATTGCAAACAGATAAAATATAAAATAAAATGTGCACATTGATTTGCATTTCTAAATATGCGAAGAAAATAACACATAGAAATTATGATGCCAAGCCGAATCTTTATATAATTAAGTATGAATAAAAATATATAGATTGTACATATATTCATTTAATTGTTATTAATTTTTATCGTTTTTTTATTGCTTAATTTCTCTTATTATTATAAATCGCTGAACGATTGACACTTCAATTAAGCTGGAAATAACGCAATGATTTAGCTTTTTACATTGTAGCGGACTCATCAATTAAAGGCCTTACAACTACATATGAATCACATTGATTATATACGAATACAATGTACGAGGGTATTTGTCTTGGACTTTAATCTGTTCTCTTTGTTCGATATCTCCGAGATATATATTAATTGTCGATTTCGCATAAAAAGCAGAGATTAACTTGTGCCATCTCGGTACAACGATCAATGATTGACTGACGATCATACAAAAAAAATATTGAATTCTGATTAATTCATTAATTCTTGTCAGAGTATCAAGAATATCACTAATGCCCATTTCCGTCAATGTAGATTAATTCTCAGTTCAACTTATTTTTCTACTCTTTAGAACTAGAAAAAAACAGAGAGTAAGTTGAACCGAGATTAAAGTTAATCTGCGTTGATAAAAATGGACCTAATACATATAGATCAGTATTTATAGTTGATTCTTATATTGAGATTATCTTAAGTATAATCTTAAGATGTCGTAAACTAATCAGAAGGCTGTATCAGCGTCTTAAAACATTATTTAAGACATTTCTTAAAATAAGATTGTGAATATTATCCCTTAATTATCTGCTATTGTAAATACGTGCATGTCATAAATTTATTTTTTCCGTATCTTAATCCATGAATAAATATAGGGGAGACTATAGGGGTAAGTAGAATAATCGAGGCTACAGAACAAAAAACGTGAGACACATGTAAACATGTCTGAGCACGCAAGCGACTGTCGCTCAATCTCTGCTAACATCTTGTTGTGAATACATCTATAATAGAAGTTATGCCACAATTTTAAAAAATCGTACACCTAAGTAAATATTTTTATTCTTAAAGTTTTTGTTTTTACAATTGTATATGATTATCTGAGATATGATTGATTTCTACTTAGATAGTAAATGTAATTCTTAATAAAGACCAATAGATAGTGTAGTTCTTAATAAAATTCAACAGATTTTTTTTGTTTATATATCTTTGTATCGTGTATTGTTAATGTTTTTAAAAACTGAACGATGGGGATAGTAGACTAATCACAGCATGGAACTGTATGATTCATGTAGTGACAACTCTTATAGTACTTACTCAAAATTTTATTCCTTTAAAGAGATTTTTCCTCAGTGGTAAATGTTATAAGTTTAATTCCCTCATGTCCAATCTCGAAAACTAGGCTCGACGTGCACGAAATGAACAAAAAAAAAACATTGTTTTGCCCTGCGAAGCGAATGTTGTGTTTAAAATATATTTTTATAAAAGTTTTATTAATATGTAGCCAAAGATATAGCTTAAAATAATACATTAATCTTTATTATAATAATCGTTTTATTATAATAATCGTAATCAAATTACCTCTGGGGCTAGTTGAATCAGATGGAATGCATTAGAAAAATGCATTTTTTTTCATATTAGTTATCAGTTTCCCTTTATTATTAAAATATTATTAAGTAGTCAAATGTATACAGTAATTGGTGTAGAATTCATTTTTTTGATAAGTCTCTTAATTTCTGTCTGTAAAAATTCGAAACTGAAAAATGAGTCTATTAGCCCCCGGTTTCCCCTCAAGAAATGAATAAACCTCGAAATGAATATCCTCTAACTTTGTTCTTCATTGAGTTGTATTACGCATTTGCATTAAAAACATTGGTTAAATAATAATTATTTCATAAAAATATGTGAACGCTCGTATTAATATAAAAACAAAGAAATACTAAACAAGAGGTCTGTTTTCTGTGGCTGAATTTAGTGTACTTTTAAAATTTAAAGTGAGATAGATATACCTTTGATATTTGTCGAAAACGAGAAGAAAGATCTAGTTTAATGCAGGAACTGAAAACAGACCAAAGGTCAATGATATTGAGCCAAAAATAGTTGACAATTTGAATTAACATTTAATCGAACATAAATTTAAAATACGTTTTGGGATCACCAGTCCTTCTTCAGTTATACTAAAAAATGGTTGAAAAAATTAAATGAAAACAATTTTTTATATATATATATATTACCAAAAGTGTATATAAATTAGTGTTACATACTAAAATTGGTCTTACATTACTAAAATTGATGAATCATTTCAAAATGCCTTGTTGTCAATGTGTAGATGAAACGAAATGAATAGAACTTACAAAATCGATAAATTATTGATGTCATCTCAAAGATTGTGATAAAAATGTATTGACTTTTCAAAAATAATTATAATGTCCAGTATCGCGCTATGTCGAGGTAAAATTAAAGTCATTGTTCAGTGAAAATTAATAACAAGATTTTAAGAATTCAGCATGAGAATTAATCTGTTCATAATTAAATGTTAAAGTCAAATTTTGTCAAAAAAGAATAGATAAATTATAAGATTGACATGAATGCCAGAATATAAACGAAATGAAATGTGTCTAATCGCAATCGATGCTCAGATTCGAATGTAAAAACTTTCTATAGGATTCGTCCAACTTTTCTGTGTGTCTTTTTTAATTTCTTCTGTTTGTTCTTTAATATATAACATTTCTGAGATTCTTCTCTTATAATAATTATTCTCAGAATCTAAAATTTTCCCAATCAAATGAATGATATATTGTGTTGTAAGATATGTTGTGTGATTACAAACGATTACTAGACAGATATCTAGACTCATATTTGATATTATTTCTATATTTATTAATTCTAGTGCCAAGTTATCTCTTTGTTTGTCCCACATATGACGCGTTACAATCATTGCAATTTATTTTATACATCACATTTTGGAAGGAAATTATGTTTAATCTGCCTTTCTGTCTACTCTAATGAAAAATTAATTATAGGTGGTATTAATTTATTTAAGCACCTATATTGATGAATGACGATTATTAATAATATTTGGTAATATAAAAAATTTTTTTTTTAAATTAGGATCCGAGTTTTTGACATCCTCTTTAACTTTGTCGTAATATAATGATTTTTGTCATAACATAATTATTTCATTTTTTTTTTAATTCTTCTTGCGTAAATAAAAAATACTTTTACTTGTTTATTGGAACTATTACACTGTCAAAAATAAAATGTTAATTTTAATATTTTATCTCGAAAAGTCCACTACACGTCTTTATTAAGTTAAAATTAACATTTTATTTTAACAATGTATGTTGGTAAATAGGAAACATTAAGATTTACTCTTCAATTAAATGTTTATTTTTCACGAATCTAAAAGTTCGATTTTTTTATTTCAGATTCGAAAACAATCCTCAAATCCGTCAGCGGCAGACTGCGCTCCAGCGAGCTAACGGCTATTATGGGCCCTTCAGGCGCTGGAAAGTCAACGCTCTTAAATATTCTCACCGGATACAAGTGAGCTTCCACACGATATAATTACTGCCAATGAAATAATAATGTAAAGGCGCGCTAAAGTGACGCTAAATAAGAAAGGCGTGCGTTTTAAATAAAATATAACTTTGCGCATATTAATCGCTAAAATAAGCACACTTGTCGTCTTGTTATTATTATATTAGCTCGAAACATATTATTAGATTAAAATTTATACATATATTCCCATAGATACAAATAAGCTCGCAGTAGTAGCAGATAAAATGTCATTTTGTTCATTTCATTTTCTTTATTGTTAAACAGTCATTTATTGATTATGCTTCATGATTCATGTGAATATTCACGATTGTCACGTTTTAATTATTCCCTTATATTGTTAGTAATTGTGTATTAGTAATTGTGTATTAGTAAAAGATTATTAAAAGAAAAATTGTGGGAGGTATCTAAAAAACTAAAAAATTTTATAAAACAATTAATTAACGATCGCTTCCAAAAATCATTTTTGATTTAGTTTTATCACTTAAAAATCACTTTGATTAAAGCTTTTATCATAAATCTTTTATTCTTAAGCTTTTATCATAAATATTTTATTCTTGTACAAAATCGCTTTTAATTTATCTAGTACGATCTTTATACATTTTATTATTTATTTATTAGGAATTCATTTTTTTATTTTATTAAAACTTTTTTGCCATATTAAATCATTATTATTCGATATTACTTGATTACTTGATTACTTATGTTATTATAAATCGCATTTTCTTAAGATTTATCATCAGTTTATTAATTAAAACGTAGCAATAGGTATTTCCTGCAAGAAATCCTAACGTTTATTGTTCATATGTCAATAAATGTGACATATTGAGAAATCAGAGAGAATATTGTTTTCTCTTTATGATAATTAGTACCTCAGCTTTGGAGTTTGTGCTTTGTTATTAAATATCTAGATATTCGTCAGTACTGGAATTGATTTGCAACTTTCAGCCGATTTTCAATTTAAGTCCCGTCCCGACCGATATATTTAAATTGCGCGCGGGTTGGTGAAGTAAGGGACTGGAACCAAATTGAAAATCGACTGAAAATTACAAGTAAATTCTAGTACTGATGTTCGTAAATCTATTCCACGCACGTCATCATAAACTTGCCGTCTCTTTACATAAAAAAGATCGATTTCATCATGTTATCTCTCCATGACCTCGTCGCGCACTTTCAATTTTTTTTCAAATCTTGTCCAAACATTTCACTTTCTTCACCATACCGGTCTCACTTTCTTTGGCGATACACGGTATCACTTTCTTCGCGTTTTGTTACGACACTACGGAACAGAAGTGTTCCATTGTTAATAATAAAAATTATACACATATAGAAATATCTACACATATCGTAAATTTGTTTATATTTACATGATAATTCTCTGCGTGTTACACTAAAATTGAAAACATTATTTAAAATGACTTGAGGATATATTACATACATTTTCAAACAACGAAAAAATTATGACAAAATTACAGATTATATTAGGTGTTTTGCGAATAAATAAAATTGATTTATTTTTTATTTATACAACAATCGCTTTATCACGATGAAATTTTGCATAAATCATTTTGAGTACTCAAAATACTTATATTAAAAAACTGAGATTTTTGTCATTATTGTTTAAAATAATTTAATTTTTAATGATTAAATAAAATAAGTAAATAATAAAAGCATGTTGTTGAATAAAAACATAATGTTATTCATTCATCTTTCACATACATATAATTTGTAATATAAATATTAACACATTTTCAATTTTAATTCACTTTGCAGAGAGAATAACTATATAATACATCTTTAAAAAAATTAATATATTCGGGATATAGACTCTTAAGTAAGGATTTTTAATATTGTCTACAATCAACTGATATTAGAATGGTTCTGTTTGATGAAGTAGTTTATAGTATGACATTTTTGTCAGAAAAAATTATGTAAATTGCTGTAAAAAAATTCATGATTTTTTTTCTAATTTATCTTTTAAGACGTAATGTATATCTTTTTTTAACATATTAATAATAATAATTCTCGGAATGACACGAATAATACAGCATGTATTTATTTATGTATTTATTTAAATCAATTTCCATTGGTTTATTTCTGAATTGACTTGTCCAAAAAATAATGCAGTATCTTTTAAAATACGTCTTTCAATATGTTACAATTATCGTTTAAAATCTCCTACTTCACATTCCGCGTCATACATAAAAAAAATACACAAAAAAAAATTCCTTTTCATTTGCGTACAAATCAAATGCAGTTATTATTATAATGTCAAGGCGCGTTCCTGTCTCCGTTATATTTTGCGTAGAGATTGTATAAGAACTTTGTCAAGCAGGAAACCAACTTGACATATCTTTTTTGCTATCATTACCTTTGAATTGTACAAGGGCGTTGTACATGATATCTCGGCGAGAACTACTTTCCTATTAAACTGCTCGGACTGGTTTTCGATAAATATATACACTTTATAGAAGTTAATACATCCAGTCACTAATTGCCCAGCACAACGATGTTGTATTATTGCTTTTCGAAACAGTCATTTACAATATATAAAGCAATAATAAATTGCTTTATATATTTGCTTTATATAAATTTAAATGTATTGTTTTGCAGTTACTAAGTTTTTATGTCGCAGTCTATTTTAAAAAATATTCTACTATAATTTAATTAAAGTCCAAAATGTATATAACTATAAAATACAGGGATAGTTATAAACGTATATGATGACACAATAAATGTAATCGATAATACGAATCATTTCTGATCCATCCAATTTTAGCTGTCTATAATCGCGCTTCAAGAGTAATTATCTTTTTAGTATTTTCATAATGTTTGCATGTTCGATGCAGTTTGCTTTTGAATAATAAATGACCTACAATGTATTTGTTGCTACGTAAAAGTTGTTTCGATGCTTGTTTACTTCTTTTCCAAACCGGTTTCATAGTCAATTGGTGCTGCATATCTATATTTGCAAGATATCGCGTTTTATACATCTACGATTGAGAATCTTTTCGTGATATACGTACGGCGATCTAACATTGAATTTCTATGTGACACGATAAAGAAATTTATGAGTTATTAATGATTGTATCTTCGGTCATCTATGATCGGTTTAAATTCTCTTCAGCGATCACTATATTATATATTTTGACGAAGAATAGATGAAAAATGCTCCTATTTTCGGACAACAAGAATGATGAAGGGAGAAATACGCGTGTGTAAATTCTCTTCTATAAATTATTAATTCTATGATGCGATATGTATTTATGAGAAATCGCTACAAAAAATTATTACAAGCAAATTGTATATTTTTCATGTCAAATTATTTATTAGAAATTTCTTACCAGGATGTCAAGTGCAGAAGGCAGCATCACGATAAATGACCAGGAAAGAAACCTCAGTGCCTTCAGGAAACTCTCCTGCTACATCATGCAGGATAATCAACTTCATATGAATCTAACGGTAGCGGAAGCTATGAAGGTCGCAGCGAACCTTAAGCTCAGCTCACACGTTAATCAAGCAGAGAAAGAAGAAGTGGTAAATTAATTCTCTTATTTGATCTTTTCCCTTTGATAAAGCATAGCATAATAACGATTAAATTTAATTGTTTATTCGTATGTACATAAATATAAAATGCATAAATATACATATATAACAATATTATACATAGTGAAATAGGAAAATTCATTTCGTTGTGTTTGTTTCATCTACTTCAGTGCTAGAAAAAGTATTATTTATTAATATTTATTATTCATGAGAATCTGAGAAAATCTGTGTAATTTCAGTTAATTATCAACATTATTTTTTAATTGTACAAATAAAAATTTAATGCAAATCTTTAACACATTCATTTTAACAGTTTTATGTGTTATTAATTTATTAATTGACATTTATTTATCCTTCTGCTCAGATCCAGGAAATACTTGAAACTCTCGGCTTGTCTGAGCACCGCCGTACTATGACCTCGAACTTGAGTGGCGGTCAAAAGAAAAGGCTCTCCATCGCTCTAGAGTTAGTGAATAATCCTCCTATAATGTTTTTCGACGAACCGACTAGGTAAGTTTTAAATTTTATGAAAAATACATAATTCAGTATCGCTACAACAGTAAGTAACCTTGTGGCTAATTATA
>Ga0157364_1008517_pt1 | contig 10620 bp, 1 predicted proteins | sample AttsexASBM2_FD_111476 | JGI IMG/M metagenome (GOLD analysis project Ga0157364, IMG submission 111476) | Fungus gardens microbial communities from leaf cutter ant in Ribeirão Preto, State of São Paulo, Brazil - Atta sexdens ASBM2 | ecosystem: Host-associated > Fungi > Mycelium > Unclassified ... | reverse complement strand
TGCCAGTCCCTATTGAAACGGTTGCGCCAGTAAGGACAGCTATAGCTATCTGCTTGATGGTCTCCTTTGCAATTCATGCATTTGAAGATGTGAGGGCATGGCTCACCGTCTTTGGTGGCCGTTTGGTTTGCTTTTTTGTTGTCCATGCAACACCACGCTTTCTCTCTGTGGTGTTTGGTCAAGTGAGCTCCATAGCATTTGGCGCATCTGGAGACATGAGAATGACAGCTGAGTGTCGAGTAGCCCCACTTCCAACAGTTCTTGCACTGAGGGATACCTGGGTTCATGTTGGTACCTTGAATGGTAGCGATGTGGTGTCCAATATTGAAGCGTCGGTTGATGATGTTCTTAGCTACAGAACTGCTCTGAGAATCCCAGATGTCCACCCAAATCACCACCTTGTCGGATTTGGGGGACGCTTTGATGACACGAGGTTTTGAAGCCAACGTAGTGTCTTTGAAAAGATGTATCTCCTTGAGAACACTTTCGATGAAGTCGGGAGTGATTGTTCCCGACTCAGAGTTGAGAGGAAGTCTGATGATCTTCATGTAAGACTTGGACTTTGAAAGGCGAGGAGCCTCAATTGAAGAAGGGTCGATGTTGTCAATTTTTTTCAAGAAATTTTCGATTCTTGAAAGTTCGGATTCATTGGTGGGTCGGTTTGTGGTGATGATAACTCCATTGCTTGATAAGCGAATGAAGTTGGCGATGACATCTGAATTGAAATTCTTCAAATGTTCATTGATGTTAGCAATTATTTTATGCACTGATTTGGTGATCAACTCAGCATTAGGTTTCGTCATCAGAATGATGACCTTCTTCCTGGACAGCCCTCTAGTCATCATATTCAATTTGGGCTTCTTCTTGCCCTCACTGCCGTTCTTGACTTTCAAAATTTTATCGACTTCATCAGCTGACAAAGACGGAAAGGCTTCTTTCACTCGAAGGATGTCGTCGACTTTTGAGGTATTAGATTTAGAAGCCTGCGTGTACGACTTCTTCATGTTGGAAGGCTTGGGGACCTTCTGAGGGACCACTGACACTTGAGGCGGTGGAGCTGGAACAGGGTTTGGGGGAGGGGAAGGAACTGCTGTATTTGATGGCAGAGAGGTGGAAGGCGGAGAAGGCTTCTCCGCTGTCTTGTTGTTTGCTAGCCCGAGTTTCATATACCTGGGTACTATCTTCTCGCCCATGAGCTTGTGAATGCTTTTGTCTTCGATTGGGAGGAGATCCCACTTCGAAGTGTATATCATAGCGATAAGGCCCCAAAGGGCCTTAACGACCTCGGCAAATTCTCCAGCTAGCAGTTTCTTGTCAGCCGGATTATGTTTGAAGTAGTCAATCATTCTTGAGATTGACTGCGTGATGTTTGCAGCATCTATCACGGAAGTTTCTTGGGTTCCAAAAATAGATAGTGCGTAATGGGCCCCGTCCCAGGAGGTTGCTATTGATGGCTGATTGTTGCTGTAGTTTAGAACAAAAGGGCTAGAATGTTCTGCCCTGCTTCTTTCCAAAGGGTCCCTATTAGATAATAGGACTTGAGGTGACGCCACATGTTCACTAGCTGGAGAGGCATGTGGTGCGGGTGAGGATGGAGCGTCGTGAGCACTCCAATCCATCAACGAATTGTCCCTAGTACTTGTCTGGCCGGGACTGAGGAAATATCAGGAAACTTGCTTGATTTCCTCTACCGTTTTCTTGGTGGGGGTGTGTTTCGATTTCATAGTTAACTTGCTTGAAGTGTAAAAACAAAGAAATTGCTATTCCTTCCTATGAGCGCTAACCACACAAGATGGTGGTAGGAGGGGTGCATTGGTATACTTGTATCTTTATGAATACTAATATTTATCTCTATATAATGTATAATATATTATTAGAAATAGTTTAATAAGTACTTTTCAATGTAAGTTTGATTATGGAAATATATTCAGTCATTTCTAAAAATAATAGCCAATAAAACTTATAGTCACTGATAGTCTGATATCTCAGTAATATGTTGTTACTTTTATATATTCCATATATATACAAATAGCCCTTATTTGAAACTTTCTAGTGTAACTTAGTTTGTGAGAATTAGTCTACTAGTTATAAAGATATAAGTTGAATAAAGTTTGTAATACATGCTTAGTTCTATCAATTACTTCTACTTCTACTCTATCTAGTTTTAAAATAGTCAAGTTAACAACAACTTTTGTTCTTAATTATATTAATATTTTAGAATATACAATAGATATATATAAGATAGTGGATATTTGTAAAAATCTTAAAATATATTTTTTAAATTTTTTAGAAATAGGTTATATAATCAGTACTTATAAACAATAGAACTCAGAGTTATAAACAATTATAATTATAATATTCTTTTTTATTTTGTTAAAAGTAAAGTATTGCATATAAACTAAGTACTAAATATATATCAAAGTTTTAAACTTTGAGTATTATTATCTTCTGTAGCAAACTTATTCTTATTTTACACTTCACAAGTAAATACTCTATTTTCTATAGCAAAGTTTACTTATACTTAACTTTACAAGTACTTAGTCTTCTATAGTAGAGTTCACTTATATTAAGTACTTATCATTTACTCACTATCCTAAACTTTACTTTACATTCTTTGAAGTTGTAACCAAGTAACAATATTATAATTTAAGTCTAAGTGTTAAAGTAAAAGTATACTCATATATCAAGTGATATAAAAGAACTCAATGAAGTTTCTACTATAGAGTAGTTTACTTTATATATTTATAGGAGTTAGTCTATATATATCTAACCTATCTTGAAGTTATAACTATTAGAACAACTAATAAAATCTATAGAATTTTGTAAATTTTTATAATCTCTAGGAAAATCTAAATTTTATTGTTAAAGTACTATAAATATACTACTTATCTCTAAAGAAACCTAAGAGAACAGAGTAAGATTTCTAAAGATAATAAGTTTTATATAGCTATAACATATATTCCAATCTTTTAAATTAGCTTATATAATAAGAAATAATAAAGATAGTATAATCAGGAATATTTTTGATAGAAATATTTAAAATATCAGCCCAAAAAGGAAGGAAGATTACTATTATCAATGAATAGGATATAATTAGAACAGTAGTTAAAATCAAACTCTAAAAGTAACAGTAGAATGTAACAAGTTAGAAAAATAAATACTGTAAACTTTGATAACAGTGTAAGGTCTTAGGTTAAGAGAACAGATACTGTGAGCTTTGGTAGTAGTGTTAAGAAGTCTGAAACTTTATAAGCTTAAGCAGTAGTATTAGAGTTAAAGAAGTAAATACTTTTATAATAACTAAGTTCTTTTAGTAATTTTTATAATGTTTTACTAAGTTATATGACTATGTGACTGTGACACATTTGTGACATTTGTGACCATTACATGTAGTATGATATCATGTCACTTAGCTAAGTCTTAAAAAGAAAAACTAAATAATAAAAGACAAGAAAAATAGAAAATGACTAAGTCTACTCTAAAAATTAGACAGTATAGTATATAAGCTGAAGCTAAGATCATTTACAAAAGTCTATAATCTTATATTCTTAGACAAGTTTCTATACTTGTTCTGAAGTTATAAAGTTCATAGATTTTCACTCTTTAGTATAAATTGTATCTGACAATAAAATATCTTAATCAATATAACTTATAACAGCTATAATACTTAGGATTTTCTAATGTTTTGAAATATTTCTGCCTAGTTATCATAATAATGCTATCAGAATTGTAAACAATAGACTTGGGTTTATTTTATTTTTCTTTGCTCTTATTTTACTTTTTTTATTTTATTTTATTTTTGGTTTTATTTTACTTTTCTTTATTTTAAAAAGGTGTGATATAATATTACATGTGACAGTCACACAAGTCACAAAGCATAATGGAGACATAATACATAATACAGTTATAGTCATACAATTATAAGACATAAGAGAAGAATATAAAAAGTTCTAGAATAGATAATATTATATAGTATAGCAATAACATGTTAGTTTTATGAAAAGTATATGTACTTTAGGATAGGCTAGTTATAGTATGCATACAAACCATAGTCTATAGTATATAGTAGACTATCTTATATTTAGAACTTTATCAAGTTCTTTTATATTACTTGTTATAGTATACTTGAACCCTAACATTTTATTTTTATTATTTTTTCTTGATTTTATTTTATTTTATTTTAGACAATAAAGAGATATATGACTATAGTCACATAATACATCACTGTCAGATATACAGAGTCTGGACACTAGTTTTTTTATTTAATATTTCTTTTTTATTTCTTTTTGATTTATTTCCTCTTTCTAAACTTAGGGTTAAGATTAGAGTGATGTTATGATCACACTGTCACACATCAGTCACATCAGATTACATAATCATAGTAACAGTCACAAGTCATGAAATCACAGAGAAAGATGTAAAAGGTTCTAAAAGAATGATATCATACAATATATGTAACATATGTTAACACACATGGTTGTTTAGGGTAGGCTAAGGAAGTAGTAGCATGGACCAGGATGGTTCAGTATATAAGGTAGACAATCTTGTACAGAGTTCTCTATTGAGTTCTCTTATATTAACCCAATATAAGGTTTATTCACTTAACCAACTCTAAGGTCTTGAGTTTGTAACAATCACATAATGTGATATTATAATTCTGGACCATAATAGAAGGAACTAGAATAAATAATATCAGAAATATGTTCATCTTGTGGTAATGATATGATAGACTCATGGACAATATGTGTACTTTAGAATAAGACTATTTATTGCTAGTATAGACTATGATTCTTTTATATAAATAATATAGGAATATATCAGAAACTTCTTGTTAAGTTCTTTTGTGATCTCCATGAAATACTCTACTTATAAGTTTACTTAATAACACTATTATTTGTCTTGACTAGTGGTTGCTACAACATTACTCAATGCAAAAGCTGTCTTTTGTCTTTACTTAAGTTATAACAAGTATTACAATTGCTCTCTCATGTTTACTATACAACTACAGCATAAACTACAGAATTAAGAGTTGTTTCTTTATAACACAATAATTGGCTATGCCATAGTAGTCTTAGTCAGCATCTCATGTAACAGGTATTGTTTTCTTTTATCTTCCTTATGTTTTATAACTTATTTAACATATGTTTATCATGTATAATTCTCATTGTCAATAGGTATATATAGTTGTAGATACTATCCTGTATCTTTATACTTTACCAATTGACTTAGTCCTCTATTCCTACTCAAGTCTTTGCTTAAGTTGCAATCTAAGCCAAGTTTAAGGTCATAACAACAAGTGCTGGAATAATAATGTTAAAATACATAGTAATAATATAAAATCTACTTAAGTATAGTACAAATTATAATGTAATTGTATAAATGGTAGACAAATACAGTTGGAACTTTTAGTTAAGTTTTCTTATAATTTCTACAAAAGCTTTATAAGACTATTAAAGTAAGTTCTGAGTTATTCTGACTGTGGTTACTATAATATAAATTACAAGAAAATTTAACAAAAAGTTTTTACTATATTTATACTTAAAGTATATAATCTATATGACTGATTACTAACTTGAAAGTACTAACTAAGTACTATTAGAAAGTTCTATCACATGACTTTGTCATATAATTATATTAAAAAACAGTAGGAAAAGAAACTAAGAAAGTAAAAGTTATAACTAAGACAGCTCTTTTATGAAAATTAGAATTTAACAAGAAGTTTTTGTTGTATTTACTATCTGTGTTATATAATAACCCAGTCATATCTATCATCCATTCTAATCACTCTATGGACAAGAGCCTCTTTATTTTACAACAAATCCTATAGAGTTCTAATTGACAACCCCTATAATGCCTAATAAACAGAGTATGTACAGTATCATATTATTAGAATGCCTCTTTCCATATTTAAAAACTATGGTATTATGCTGAAAAAATGCTTTTTTGTGAGAAGATATACTCTTATTGAGTTTTTGAGCATTTAAAACCTATTTAAAAACATTAGCAAAAAGACTTAATACTCTTAGATGACACCTCAGGCTTTCTTGAGCAGAAAACTAACTTGAGAGAGTATAGTAGCTATTAACCAAACTAGATCTCCAAAAATGAGGTTTTTAAAAATATATGATACTACAGCATTCATAAAAGACTAACTATAAAGAATGGGTACTTGTGAATATAATTGGAATCACCACAAATATTTGGATAATAGGATAAGATAGAAATATGACTGATTGGAAGTCAGAGAAGTTAGGAATAGGTTTTCAAGTAGGAACAGTCAGTAAAAACAACTAAAAAAAAAGAAAATTGGTACTTATGAGCAGGAAAAGACTATTGGGTCAGTATTAGATAGAGAATAGAGAGAATATTATATACTCCTAAGATCTCAGAAGACCTTTTCAACTATTTAGATTACATTCTATAATCTTATTTCTTATATTTTTAGACTAATATATAAGTCATGAATGAAGAGGAGAAAAAAGAGAGAACTCCTATCCAAATTCCCATACTTATAAGTGGTTATAATCACTATTTCTTGAGTAAGTATTATTAGTATCTACTTTTACTTTTGAGAAAGTTTTAGAAAGTTCTAATAGTCTTAGAAAGGCTAGTGAGGTGAGTATCAGTTAGTATTATTAGTTATCAGATTCAACTTAAAGAATATTTTTAGAGTATATTAGATATATCTGGAATGAATAGTATTATTAGGGGCTTCTAAGAAGCTTTACAATCTATTTACTATACTTTTCAAGAAAACTTGATGTACAGTATAAAATTCACTGTTTAAGAGTATATTAGCAGGGAAAAGCATTTGTAAGCAGATCTTCTTCATATATTCTCTTATATTCTTATTTCTATCTTCTTTCTTGATTTTTGATACTAATATCATCTCCTTTGAATTTTTTAGCATGCAGTAAAAGCTAGTGCTGTATAGTTTTTGTTGCATCCTAGTATAACCTCTTTTGTACTTAATCTCTATCAACTACTATATATAGTTTCTTAGTCTGATAATTAACTTGGATTAAGTACTATACTTGTTCTTAGTTAAACATCTCAACTTTCTCTTTCTAAATCATGACCATATGACAAAGTTAGGCTAGGAATAATATCTTAAAGTTGAAGTCAAGATTGTTATAACTTAAGACTTATAAAATGAAGTTAAAAGAAGAATCTTGTATTAAGATTAACATAAGAGAACTCAATAGAGTTCTAAGTATAAAAATGTCTATCTTATATACACTTGGCTAATGGTCTATGCTATGCTAAACCTACCCTACCCTAAAGAACATATATTATACAGTTTATACCTTGTTATCTAAAATCTGGTAGAATATCTTAGAAGTCTAGAACAAGTAAGTTATGCATTATCTGAGAATATAGAAGGTAAATCAGAACAAGCTTTAGCTTCAGCTTATGTACTGTACCTTTCTTTGTCAAAGTTGAAAGCAGTAGACTCCATTTATTTTCATTTTTATTTTCATTTTTATTTTCTTTTCAATTTATCTTTCATTTTTCTATTTTTAGAACTTAGGATTAGAGTTAGAGTAACGAGATCACACTGTCACACATCAGTCACATCAGATGACATGGTTACAGTAATAGTCACAGATCACAAGATACATGGAAGAATATAGAAGGTTATGAAAGGATGACATTATATAATATATACAACATATGTTAACCTTAAGGCAAACACATGACCATTTAGGGTAGACTAGAAGTAGTTAGCACAGACCATTAGGTTTTAGTATATAAAATAGACGATCATGTACAGAACTTTTTATCAAGTTCTCTTGTGTTAACTCAATACAAGATTCTATTCATTGACCAACCCTAAGGTCTTTGAGTTGTAACATTCTTAGTCATATGGGTCACATATTTTGAGTCAGAACTTAGGGACTTAGTGGTGAAAAACTACTAGAAGATGATAAGATATATCATCACTAACACTATGTCATATGCAAGTCCACCCATCTAGAAATTACATTCCTGCAGTGATATTATCTCCAAATTATACAAGCCCACCTTTCTCGCAACACGTCTTATGGTAGTACTGTAACCATCCAGGTATTCCATCTTTCATGGTAGAAGATATTCCTATTCAACTTGGTCTTCTATAATGGAGTTACCCTATTAGTGTCTTAACACTGAAATCTCTGCTTGGGGCAATAGAGGTTTTACCACTGAAACCCCAAGTATCTCCTATACTATCTGTTTGTATATAAGACTAGTAGTTACACTGTAATTCGCTAGTCTGATAATTGGTGAAGATAACTCTTATTAAACTTGATCTCTGGTATTCAACAGTAACACACCAATCAGCACTCACTCCCATCTTGGACTTCTTCCTATTATCTGAAGTTGTGACCACATGACAGACAGATGGTGCAGCACATAAGCTGAAGCCAAGGTCATTCCACAAGTTCACTCATCTCCAAGTCCATTCTGCAGACTTCTATCCTTATTATGACCTTAAGCTAAAGCTCAGGTTGCACTTAGGCAAAGACTTGAGAAAAGTTAAGAGAGGTTGTATAAGTGGTAAAGTATAAAGATACAGAATAGTATCTACACTATATATACTAGTATAAAATGAGGAAACAATGTAAAGTACATGAGGTATATGAGTAAGACAACATGAGGAGATTGTAAGAATAAAGCAAGGTTGTAGCACCTACTACATAAAGTGCTGACTGAGACTACTATAGTGCAGCTGATCATGTCATCATACTCTTTACCCTTCTTCATGCTGCATCCTGGAGGCATCAATCATAACAATTCTGGTGTGAACCATACCTGACATACTGAAAGAGAAGTGCTAGTTTGAGATTTTTAGGATAACTACTATAGTGTGAACTACTGGATTATATAATACCTAGGATGGCTATCTGAAATGTAACTGCTAAGCAAGTTACTCTAATTTATTATGATCCTTAGATATTAGAAAATAGAGATCTATGGAATAAACTTAGACTAGTAAGAAAATCTGAGATGAAATGGACAGGTATGATCCATACTAGAAAAGATTGGGAAGTGTAAATAAGAGATAAGAGGTTATCTATAGATTAGGACAGATATGATCAGAATATGGAATATAATAACATATAGTATAATCTTATTGCTCTAGAATTTTCTATATTACAATAATTTTTAACTCTAAGTTTTAAAATAAAAAAATAAATGGAAAATAAAATAAAAATGAGAAGAGAAATGAAAATAAATAAAGTTTATCATCTTCAACTCTGACAAAGATTATCATCTATATAGCACTTTACTTCTAAACTACTTTTATACTTATTTCCTGCTAAGTCTATTTTCTATGCTATATTTGTATGAGGCATAGTTTACACTAGAAAGTAAAAGTCTATAGGGTTTGCTTAGAGTTTAAACTGTACTATTTGTCTGCTATAGGATTACTACTGTTAGAAGAATAGAATGTACAGCAGCATGGTATAGTATGGACAACTGATAACCACTTACTAATAGTAAGTTCTATAGTAGAAAGCTTAGCAGTATAAGCAAAATAGAACAAATCTGTGTTAAGTTTAAAGTAAAATTTTCTACTAATTATCATAGTATGAATGCTTAGTCAGCAGAATGTTTTCAACAGTAACTTTAGAAGTGAAGTAGAGTCTAAAGAAAGTAAGTTCTGATAAAAAGTATATTATTAAAGAATACTGAAGTTGATGTTAAATAATGTTTATTATATTCATTTATCAGACTAGAAAATACAATGTACCTATTAACTCTTATATATAAGTATAATAAAAGAAAAACTTAGATATCTTAGAGTATAGCCTCAAGTAGATATTTCATTAGTGAAATACTAACAGATATTGAGATAAGAAAAACTCCACTATAGAAGACTAAGATAATACTACCATAGAGAATAGGTTAAGTTAGAATAGAATAATACTATGAAGAAAGATAGGCTATTATTAGGCTGAACTTAGTATATAACAATCTATAGATCTATCTAACAAGTGTAAATTGACCCTAACAATCTATTAGAGTAACTGATGAAGTCTATGGAATTTTGCAGACTTTTACAATCTCTAGAAAGTCCTAAGTATATTAATTGATAAAGTATAAGTGATGTTCATCTCTAGAAAGTTCTTAAAGAACAGAATGAAAGCTTCTAAGAATGATAACTATTCTAAATACTACTAGAATATATTACAATCTGGCAAAACAATACTATATAACTAAGGAATAATAGTGACCAGATAGTCAGGAACTCTAGTAAAAGCATCTAGAAGATCTACTGAGAAAGAAAAGAAGCTCATAGTAGTAACACTCAGAGCAGAGCAGTATCAGAATATTAGATAATACTAAGCAAGATTTAATAGCAGGGAGTGGTAGTGTTAGCTTGAGGAATAATATGGGATTCAGCAAGGTTCAGAGAGTACTGACTAATAGGGAATGGAAACTCTATGGGGTTCAGTGAGGCCATGGGCAAAGTTTGAGTACTTGAATTCTGTGCAAAGATAAGTCCCCTTATACTATCTATATATATATCTATATTATATTCTGATATTATTGTTCCAGTATCTTCTTCTTTTTATATCATGTTCACATGATCATATGTTTCTCTATCAAAAACTAAAATAAGAATAAAATATA
>Ga0157364_1008516_pt1 | contig 10621 bp, 5 predicted proteins | sample AttsexASBM2_FD_111476 | JGI IMG/M metagenome (GOLD analysis project Ga0157364, IMG submission 111476) | Fungus gardens microbial communities from leaf cutter ant in Ribeirão Preto, State of São Paulo, Brazil - Atta sexdens ASBM2 | ecosystem: Host-associated > Fungi > Mycelium > Unclassified ... | reverse complement strand
TATTTTATATAAGTAAAAAAAAAAAAAAAAAAAAAAAAGACACACTATAAACACAAACAAAGAGAGACCATAAAAAAAATATATATATATATATATATATATATATATATATATATATATATATATTCCGATAATAAATAAAATTTGACGTTGCAATACCAAGATTACTTTATCATTCTTTAGTTAGTGTTCGTCTGTCGTGATAGTAACATATTCGTTTATTTCATTCACTTATTTTAAATACATTTACATATGATAATTTTTGTTTTTATACACAACTAATTTTATATCATGATTAACTCTTTTTTTTCAACTGTGATATCGCTATTATTTTATTACAAACCAACATACTGACGCGTTTTTAAAAAATTGACAAACATCTTCTCGACTTGCGAAATTTAACTGTATCGTCAGTTCGGTGATTTATTTTTATCAGAGTGATTTGCTCGATTTTTATCATCGTACAATTCATTTATTTTATTCTTAATTTGACTTTTTACCAGAACATCGGGAAATTTAAATAACCGGTCGTCCAGCCGTTTGCGAGTAATTTCTGTCTCTCTGTGAAACATCTCTCTGGTCATAATTACTATTTATATAATTTCATCCATTTCTTTGACTGCGTTCAACCATTGTAACATCATTTGATATACGACTTGAATATCTAAAGAGGGGTCAATCGTGAGACCGAAACATGTAATATGATTATTAAATAATTATAAAGTATTATATTATGTATATTTCTCATTTGAATTTTCATTAAAATAATTTTTTATATTTGATGTGCCCTATTATCTCTTATATATCCTATAGTATATTCTCTTGATATTGTTTTGAAATTAAAAATTCTTCGCTTTCATAAAAATTTATTAATGATCAGTATCACTTATAGTGGAAGGGATAACATGGTGCAGTTGGACGGTGTCTCTCTCTAAATCTCCGCCCTCTCTGTCTATGAATGTTCATGAGATTCAAGAGCTACAACTGTGAAACGCTAAACATGGGACGGTATTCATAGTCTGTTTATATTTTAACTGTTTTAAATATAATGTCTTAAGATGTAATAAGTCAATCTGAGGACTGTATTAACATCTTAAGACATTATATATAAGACAATTTTAAAATAAAAACGTATTATGAATACCGTCTCATGTTTAATGTTTCATGATTGATAGCTTCTTCCTTATGAACAGTCTTAGACGGAGAGAGCAGAGATTTAGAGAGAGAGAGAGAGAGAGAGAGACACTGCACACACCATGTTATCCCTTCTATCATGGTCCATCATTTCTTACATTCATGTAACTTACACACAATTAAATATAGAAACTATCTAGATCACAAATTAAAACTATAATATAAGAATATAAAATATTTTATTGCGCATAATGGCCGGCAGACTAAATCAAGACAACTAATTAAATATTTGTCCTAAATCAGAATAACTAATCAAATGCTTATTCTAAGTTTAGGACAACGCTTTTATTGATCAAAGAGCAGCTGCCATGTTGAAGACGACTTTTAGAAAATGAAATATCTTATACCATGATTGAAACGAGCTATATTAAGTGTACAATGTGATAAGATTTATTTTATACAAATCTATATGAATTTCAGAACGTTTCGACTTCACTTAGTTCTCATTAGCCGTGAATTAAAATTATATTCCAGTACAATCCCAATAAAATTAATGCATAATAAAATTGGTATTCGAATATATCATGTCATAGACCCCATAGAAGAATAAAATCACGCAAAATATTTACGCATAATAAAATTGACGCTAGAATGTGTCATATCTTGAATAGTATGTCCGGTGAATACCCTAATATTCGAATAAATGAATAAAAAATGAATGAAAATACTCATTCGTATATACTTCTTTTTTCATTCCATTTGAATGAATATTTTTTGAATATTTTACGAATATTTTCGTTTCGTATTCACTCTATATTATCTGCATTATAGCTTGCAAGCCTGCAAGAGAAAACAGAAAAACAATGGCTACGATTACACCGCGCGCTTAATCCGCCACCTATACAATGAGCATCCTTGTTTAATATAAGTTAAACAAAGATATTTTTATTGGAAGTAAATAATATATTTCGGAATTTAATGTCCACAGATCATAATGAACGACGCGCTCAAGATATCTTATAATATGTTTATGACTGTAATGTAACCGAAATTATATCGGAATATGTATGGCGTTCTATCAAATAGATATTTATAAATTAAAAATGTATTACTTTCTAAAATAATTTTCAAAATTTCTAAATTTTCTTCATAAAAGTTGAATATTACAATGACAAAAATAAATAAAACTATTTTTGTTTTACTTAAAGTCATTTAAGTGCCGATTATAGTTAAGAATGCTTAGTGGAGCTTTTTTCAGTTTATATTTTGTTTGAATACTCGTTAAATATTGATAGTTTTTTGTAAATAAATATTTTTTAAAAACTCAAATTTTGAATGAATATATGATTATACTTATTTTATAAAATTTGAAAATTTATTTTGAAAATTTTGAATAAATACAATTTGGAACTCAATTACAATTTTTTATATTCATTAGGCACACTAATCTTTGAATACTATTTCATCTTCATTTTCAAATAAACGCATAGTAGAGTAACAATTATATTCTATTAAGCCAAATGTAAGACGATGTAACATAATGTCATGAATCCAAATGTAAAAACATCATTTCTTCGTTTAATAGTGAGAAAGGGCAGATAGAAATATTCTAATAAAAACATAAATAAAATTTAATTGATTTTTTGTTCGTCTGATATTATGTACATATGGCATCATTCGAATTTTACCATTGTCACAAATAAGAGGTATTTCGATGTCAGTGATATTAATTTGATTTTAATTTATATTAATTATCTACATTATCTTTATATACATAAGTTCTGTAGAAAAATGCATATGTTTCACACATTTCATCTTCACAATTATTCTATTCAATTTACCAATTATTTGGACTCTACATATAATCATTTTCTACATAACTGAAAAATTTTTACGCTTCAACATCATAATTTTCGACTAGAGATTCTGTCTGTTTTAAATACTCGGATTGCCCTTTCTCGCCATTAAACGAAGAAATAGCTTTTACATTTAAATTCATGACATTATAACATCGTCTTATGTTTGACTTAATAGAATATGATTGTTACTCTATGCGTTTATTTGGAGATGAAGATGAGATGATATTTAAAGTATGACACATTCGAGCACCAATTTTATTATGCGTTAATTTTATCGTACGGGATTTTTCATAGTATTGGGTTATAATTTTTATTCATAGCTGATAAGTGAAATCGAAACATTTCATGAAATTTATATTTGAACAAAATAAATATTTGCTATTTTACAAAATCGGCACGCCGCAAATGCGCATTAAAGATTTGCGCATATTTCGAAGTCGCGAGCCAACTATGGATTTCGGATCTATGGATTTCGCTGCCAATCGCCATTATTTCTATTATTCGTGTGGCCGCCTATAATCAGCTCATCTCATGTAAGTTATACCACGTGTGACAGTTTCTGTGTATCTCACGACGAATACAATAAATTATTATTGTAACTATAATCGAAGTGTATTACTATAAGTGTAAATATAAGCTTTTTCTTATCCTGCGATTTTTACACGGAAAAAACGTTACGGTAATTGCCACATACCGACTCTGAAATATAATATTACTGGAACGAGCGCTGGCGCTATTTCGCGATCCGACAAAGAGTATTTCAAATGGTATCTTTATTCTTTTCTAATCTATACTTAGCTATGATTGCACATGTGCAATATCGTCTACTGCACGTGCGCAATTATAGCTGAGTACAGGTCAGAAAAGGATAAAGATACCACTCAGAATGCTCTCTCACTCTTAACAAAGGCAACATAGGCAACTTAGGATCGCGCTCGTTCCAGTAGTATTATTTTCCGGTATAGAGATACAGTTTAAATTATTTAAATTAAACAAACGCTTTTCTATTATATATTATTTTGATTATTTTATTTTTTATTTGTTTTGATTGACGAAGATGCCACCTGCATTATAGCAATGTATCAGAAACTTGTTATGCAATCAAAATGTGTGTTGCAAAGAATATAGTTGTCATTTATATCCTACTATGGGATATGCTATAATCCCGGAATTGAAAAGACTTTAGAATTCATACAAAGATAAAGTTCAATAATTTCTTATTTTATTTTATATGCAGTTATTGTTTGTTATAAGCATATATATTAAATTTCAAATAATTAAATTATAAATATATATAAATAATTAAATTCTAAAATTTATTAATATAACTATTAATTTTTCACAGTTTTCTCCGACATTACTCTGTAATAGGTAAACTTTTGGCACAAATAAAAAAAAATATCGACCCGAAAATAAAAAAAATTATATTGGCTATAGACAAAACTTTTGACGAAAAGTGTGCATAAAATGATTATTTGTTCTGGTTAAATCATACTACTACATTATTATAATGTTCTGTATGAAATAACGATACATTAAAAATGTTCGAGTTACATTATGTGTAACTAGTATAATATTACGTGTAACTAGTATTAAAGTTCAAAATTTAAAGTAGTTATTAGGATATATCCGTCTGCGAATATAATTATGTTAGAGGAACTCTAGTAAGAATTTTGTGATTTGAACGCTGCCTATCGAGCAATACCAATTCAGAAACCTGATTTTGGTCACATTTCTAATAGCCTAGTTTGTCTTCTGGTCTCTATTCTTCATGGATAAAAACTTTCACTTTTATTGTGATTTCACAACAGAAATTTCTAACAGTGTACACAATAGGATCTTGCTTTTCATTTAATTTATATATAATTGATTTTTTCTCTCTGTTATCTCGATGACACTTAGGGAAATATTATTTTCGATTGTTAAATTAATTATTAGAATATACGATATATTTGGATTGTTTTTTGAACTATTAACAGTTAAAATGCTATTTATTAGCTTCCGAAGCTATAATTAATCCTAGAACACCTTCCGAAAAATTCTGGAAACACATCAATTCTAGAAAACACATCTAGAAGACCCATTATAACTTTGATTAGCTTCAATTCAGATTAATACTTACACTCTCTTTTTTATTTTGAAGCTTTGAGATTTAGAATATATCTGTAGATTGTAATACCATAAGTTTTATATTTTAAGATATAAAACAAGACTTTCCCTTTTCTTTTCTTTGTATACGAAGCAATAAGTGAAATTTCAATTGGATGTGGAAGACCCACATATGTGTTCTAGAATTAATTTTAACTTATTAAAATTTAATACAGTTTAATGACTTAATACTTTAAAGATAACTATATTTAATTTTCCATCGGAGAATTTAATTAGGAATTAGAGAAAGGAACTCTCATCTAAAAAGTACAGAATCCCAGGAGATATAACGTAAGATAATATGTAATGGCTTCTCTCTATTCAAGATCATTGTACAGTGCAGTGCATTAATTCAGTGAATTAATTGGGTCATAGTAGCCTAACTTATCAAAAATAAAAAAATATAGTACTAAAAACTTGATAAAAAATTCTCAAAAAATTCTTAGAGTTCTATGAGAAGAAAATAAATTATTTTTGTCTCTTGCAGTTTTTTTGTAAAGTTGTGTAGTGTGTATTTGAATAAAATAAACATTGATAAATCGGGCCGCTACTATGACTCAGCGAATTAATGCAATGCATACCCTTCGTACATATCCTTTTCGAAGTGTCCCTGACTAGCAAAATGCAGCAGATCTAGACTAAACAAGGTTGGTAAATAATCTATCTCAAATGAGGTTAGCAACCTAGAGATAAAATCAAATTCTGTTCATATCACGCATAATCTCGGAACTAGACTATCTATAAAGGAGAGACCCAGCAGAAGAAAAAAAACGACTTAAACCAATACTATTATATTTCGCCGCATGGAACATAAGATTTTGGACGCAAATGATTAAGAAATTATTATGGATATCAAAGAAAATAACATAGGCATCTGCTGTCTCTCAGAAACTAACAGAAAAGAAAAAGACGAATAATGGATGACTTTATCTTTATATATAATGGAAAAGAAAAACGAACAAATAGCAACAGCAGAGGTTAGGATGCTTCTATGAAAACATCTGTAGCCGCTCATAGATGAGGTAAAGTATGCAAGTCCAAGAATTCTGCCAGAGATCAAGTCAGACTTGATGTGCAGATTAAACTGCTACACATTCTTAATGTCTACGCTCTCGACATCACCAAAACCAAGGAAGAAAGTCATTCTATGAAGGCCAATTAAATCTAATACTTAATAAATGCAGCGTTGTTATATTGAGCGATCTGAATGCACGAATCGACAATGATGCAGTGCCAGAAATAAAGCAAAAATTTAATAAGGAACCCCGTAACACGCGCACAATAATGGCGACTTACTGATAGACTTACTAGTATCCAAAACAAATTGCGAATAAATAACACGTTTTTTCATAAACTATAACATAAATATATATTCGAGAATTCTCAGGATAAGAAGTCTATCATCGACTATGGCAATAACTAATTGATTTCGTCAATGCAAGTATTGGATGTTAAATAACTCAACTTCACCAACAGTGGTCATAGAATAATTCTTTACGGATGACTATTATATTAAAAGCCACTCCCCAAAGTATATCAAGAAATTTAACACAGAATCTCTTGCAGATAAATCCGCACGAGAGCTGTATTATAGAAAACTGAAAGAAAAAGTAAAGAAAATTATACAGAAAAAGATGATGTAAACATAGTGTGGAAAAATCAAAGATAATATCATGAATGTCGCTTGCGAAGGGAATCGGGAAAAGAAGAATATAAGCATTACTGAAACAAAGGAACGCTATATCATGATTTATTGACGAAAAAAAATCACCAAGAGGAAAAAAGAAGCATTTACCTTACTTATTTACATTACTTAAGAACTAGAACGAGAAAAACAAGAGAAATGTGTAGTATGAAACGAAAGAAGTATGAAACGAAACATATGAAATAAGAAGGTTAAAGAATTAATATTGATAGCAATTTACGAAAAATATGGAAAGAGCGCTCAAAAAAAAGGTATAGAAAATGCTCAAGAACAGAAGAGCAGACGTAAAAAACAGTATAGATAACCTCTATAAATAAAGAAGAATGATTATAGCCTACTTCAAAGATCTTTACAAATATTACACAAAGTTCATATAAGAAATAAGAGGAAGAGGATACTCTCTACCTAACTTGGGACATAGAGTTGATACAGGCTATCAAAAAACTAAAGAAAAAAGCATCAGACATTGATAACATCTATAATGAACTTTTGAAATATGACAATATAATATTGACAGAAGAAATAGGATAGTTATTCAATGTAATAATAACAACAGAATTTATTTCGGAAAAATGGAAGACTAATCTTACGATTTTTTAAATCAATTTTTAAAAAAGATACTATGCCAAATCTCGGTAATTATTGAGGTATGATGCTGTTGAGTTCAGTCCAGAAACTGTTCAGTACAATTCTATTAGAACTATTAAGACCGAAGATCGATAAGCGAGAAACAAAGAACAGGAATTTAGGCAGAATAGATCCACGATAGATGCAATATTTTTTGTGCTTCAAATAGTCGAAAAAGCAATTGAATAGTCAAGACCAGCCTATCTATGTTTTGTAGACAAAAGCTTTCAATCAAATCAGTCTATTGGACGTCATGGAAATTCTCTTTTATTGTTTGTTTATCTCAGTATCTTGCGCAATCCGTTTTTTCGCATGAACCTCTTTTACATTCAAATCGATAAACTGACGAGCTATGTCTGAGCAAAAGTCAAATAATTAAAAAATCATAGAAGACATCACTTTCCCCGGATTCCCCTGAATGGGGGGATAATTACTGATAACATGTTATACTATACTGACTATGCTATTCTCATAGCTGAAGAGAAAGATCTGCAACGCTTGTTATACACTCTCGCGAATACTGCGAAGAAATAAAATATTCACATCTAAAATCAAATCCATGGTAAGAAACCACAATATTGCAAGCTGGAGGTCAAAAGAAACATGATTGAACAACACAGTGAGTTATCTAGACGTCAACGTCTTTAGCAGTCGAAACTTATAAGAGGCAGCAAACACTCAAGAGAGTCAGGAACGCTAGAATATGGAAAAATCAACGCTTAACAACAAAAAGCAAGATTCAAGTATACAAGACAATTGTCGAGCGAATATTAATATTCGAAGTTGAAACACGCGCCGAAACAGAAGACAAAGCAATTCAGCCACATCACAGAAATAAGTATTCGACGAAAAATAATCAGGAAGAACCAAAAGGGATAGAATAAGAAATAAAGAGATTAGAGAAAAATGTGGAATATTAGATATTGTCAAATTCATCAAAGATCAAAGAAGGGAATGGAACCATATCGAGGGGGAGGTGACACGCTTAATAAAAATAGCAAGAAACTACAAACTGATAAACAAATGGTCCCCTAGAGGACCGAAGAAAAGAGCTGAGAGCTGGAAGTCATTGTTAATAGAGAACTCAGAATACGACGCGTGAAAAAAAAATAACTAATGCCTATTTAATAAAGAAAAAGAAGAAGAAAAAGAACTCACCTGGAAATATAGTGGTCCCTCGTGATCGAACGGGGTCGCCTGACTTGTCCGTCGACCGTTGTCCTGTCATCCTTTTGCTGTGCGAACCTACACAAAGAAAGTACTTAATGTCTCACTATCCAAAAATTAAAAAATCTAACAACTCTCTAATTTCTTTAAAAAATTTTTAAAAGGTTATAGAATTATAAGGATCGATAGAAAACACAATAGAGATATCTATCGAAAACGAATTTCTGTTCAACCAAATTACATAGAAGAAAATCGCAATTGCGATATTCTTAGTGTTTATATAATTAGGAAAATCGCCCGCAGGTCCGTCCAAAGCGATTTTTTTTTAGAAAAAAACAAAATAAAAATTCGTTTTGATATCTGTATTATGCAATTAAGATGTAGATAATTTCATTAATTGTAATATTTAAAAAATTAAATTGTAAAATTCGACTCTATTACTAAAAATTACTAAAAATTACGAATCTTCGTAATTTTTTATAAAAGTAAGAAGTCGAAGAAGTTTCATGACACAATATTATTTTTACGAGAAAATATAGTTGAATTCGATTATATCTGTAATATCGCGAGTAAAGAACAAATTATTTTATTTATTATAAATGTTTTAAAAGCCAAATTGTAAGCTCCAACTTGATAGAAATTTTTAAATCTTTGTAAAAAAAAAAAGTTAAAAGAGTCCTATAACAAAGTCGAGCGATGTCAAGTGCATAAATATATAAAACGAACCACTTGATTGCTTAACGCCGTCATTGCGTATATGTTCGTGTCGCTGTCAAATTCGAGACGCTAGCTTTATCCGGAGGTTTGATATCGACTTTTCGATAAAAATTACTCGGAAACTGTAAAATAAAAAAATCTAACAATACTTTTATTATATAATGCCATTGCGATTAGTTTGAATAAAATTGATGCAGCCAATCCTAATATCGAGTCTGGAAAAAGGTACCATTTCAGAGATTTTCAGATTTTTTCGGACACATAAATAAATCTATACATATGTAAAGCGTTTTGTCCATTAAGCTGCTTTCACATAATGCCTTCATATAACATTATATTAAATTAACAACGAAAATGCACATTAATGCGCATTCATTCATTCATTCGATGGCGCAATATCCCAAAGTCGAGACAGGGCTATATTTTTTGTATGTATGCTTGTAGTGCAGATTGTACACAGACGGGACTCACAATTTAATGCCGGTTTCAAACGGCAGTTTAAAAGGTTTTCTTGGTAATAAATATTCTTGATGGTTTGCCAGACCGCCGAAGAGGAGTTACGAGCGCGTGAAAATTTCTTAGATTTGCTGGGGATCGAACTCGAGTCTCTTAGTATCGTAGATTCACGCGCTGTTCATCATGCTATGTGCTTCATTAATACGTATACATGTGTAATACTTATTTATATAGAGAGACAGACAGAGAGAGGGAAGGGCGGAGGAAAGATTGTGGGAGAACGAGTATAAAAGAGAGAAAGTGAGAGCAAGGATAGAGAACGAGAAAAGACGAGAGAAAGTGGAGGCAAAAGAGAAGAGAACATGAAAGAGAAAAAGAGAAAGAGAAAGAGTGGAATGGAGGAAAGCACTTGTATTTTATGCACTTGGCGTGTATTTTTTTCTTTTTTTAAGGAGATTTTTTTTTTTAGGAATTTCACTGCTTTTTGTAAATTTTTTAAAATATAATATGAAATTTAATTTTAAAAATGAAGAGATAATAATAATAATTTATATTAGATTAATAATATATAAAAATAAAAAATAATTATAGTCACTTTCAATCTATCTTATGTGTCCTGTGTGATGAAATACTTGGCTAATAGCATTTATTTCATATCTGTTTTTGAGAAGAAGAATGTAATATTCGGTATCTTTTTTATGCACTTGACATATATTTTTTCTTTTTTTAAAAAGGTTTTTAGAATACTTCTTTTACGAGATAAAATATGGTAAACTACAGATGTGTATATCTGTGTGAATGAGATGTA
>Ga0157364_1008514_pt1 | contig 10622 bp, 5 predicted proteins | sample AttsexASBM2_FD_111476 | JGI IMG/M metagenome (GOLD analysis project Ga0157364, IMG submission 111476) | Fungus gardens microbial communities from leaf cutter ant in Ribeirão Preto, State of São Paulo, Brazil - Atta sexdens ASBM2 | ecosystem: Host-associated > Fungi > Mycelium > Unclassified ... | reverse complement strand
TTCGCGCGAGATAGATCCTTTGGGCAAAGCGGACGATCTATATCTCTTTAGTCGGTATATGATTACAAATACTGGGAATACGGAAGGACAGACAATCTTTCGAGTATACGAAAGGCATGTGTTTGTTTACATCTCATTTTTCTTTTTTTTTTGCCACAATGAAGTATGATTTGTTTATGACTAATCCAGTGCAGTCATTGCATCAAATGAGTCCATGAAGGCTGTACTACCTATGGAGAATTTGAATGTTTTTGTAATGATTGTCAAGACCAATTCTAATTTTTTAAATTTCATTTGCATTGCTCGAGTGATCCACTTTGCCCCAGCGGTCAGGCAAAGCGGATGGTTTCTCTTTTTTTATGTTTTAATTAAAACGACTTAATGTTACGATCTTAATGTTAAAGTTTTTTAATTTTTTTTATGTCAAAGTTAAGTCCTTTAAGAGATTTGTGAGAATAAAAATGATTTCTAATCTTAATTTTGATTATGTCATTTGTTCTTTTCAACCTTAACACGTCTGCGCTGCCCGGGCTTCCCTTATATAGTCTTATAATGAGTAAAAAAAAAATATTTTATGTAAAAAACTCATACAAAGTTAAAAGTAAGTTGTATGTTTTTATATTTAAAAATTAAAAAGAGGAGTTTGATAGAATATGTACATCGCCAGTTCAAAATGAAATATTTTCATTAGCAAAGTAGAAAGAAAAATTATTAGACATCAACCGATGTGAGTGTATGCTATCAAGATGTGCGCTAATGAAATCCTCTCAAAATGAAATAATTAATAAAAAATTTCGTGAGGAGCTTGAATCCCCAACTTTCCCTTCTCTATCGGATATGCCTATATGAAGACACCCATGTTAAATGCTGAAAGCATTGTTATTGTAGAGGTATTAAATGTTTATCAACCATTAGCAAATGTTTAAAAAAATATTTCACAAAAAACAGCGAAAACTTATTCAAACACCCAATAACCAACACGAATCATTCAAATTCAATATGCTAAATATCATATTTCATATATTTCTATATTTGAATCCAAAAATACTTATGTCGTAAATATGTTAGACATGAATACATCCCAGTTTAAAATTATGAATAAGAACTGTCATTTGAATTCACTTCAATAAAAAAATTTCAACATAATTTGTTAGCTGTGAATACATCACAGTTCAAAATTATGAAAATACACACTTTTGTTCAAATAAAAAAAGTTATGACGGAAATATGTAAATTCTGAATTTATATCTAAGTACAGTATTGAATAGGAATGTTCCTATTTCGATTGAAATGAATATGAAAACACTATTATATTTATAAAGAAGGAATTATACATGTTATTGTAAAATCAAAAGAATATTTACAGGAAATTTATTTTTAAGTTATTTTATTTTATTCACTTCATAAAGAGAATTTATGCCTTCAGATATTAATTTATTTCAATTTATTTTAATCCAATTCCAGGCTCTATCCAGTAAGAAATGACAATGGAATCAAATCGACGTCAATTTGACATCAATTTGATAATTTCGACATCGAATCGATATCAATTCGATGTTGATTCCATTGTCATTTCTCACTGGGTAAAGCGTGAAAGCGGATAAATTAAATTAAAATGAATTGCAATTTTTAAATTCATTTCAATCCATTCTCGTTTACTGGGAGTTTACTACACCTATATTATATTTCGGAATTTATATATGTTAAGGTATCTGCGAACTTACTACCGCTATCTCAAATTGAGATTTTTTTCAATTTAATCTGTTCCATCTGCATATGAGCGTTGTCAAGTTACAGTACATGTATATATGGTTGATATAACAAGTAATATTCCTAGTTAACTAGAGTTTGTTCTTAAAACACAAAACGATGGCGTTATCAAACTAAATAATATTCAAATTTCGTATTGGGCTTCGAATTGATTCCTCATCCATTTTATTCTCTGGATTTAACTCTGTGCGATTTCTTTCTATTTCCAAATTTGAATCTAATTCGTGTAAACTGTACGGAATTCGTTTTTTTTTCATTTTTATGATAACTGTTAAATTGTGTGCTTCAAACAATTACTAAACGTAAACAATATCATTTCTGGCGAAAATTTGACCTATAGAGGTTTAAAGATTGAAACTTTCTGTGCGTCACGGCAAATGGATTATGACGTCTAATGTATTGAATATTATTTCTCATAGAAATTTATTAAACTTATGATTCTGATACATATCTTATCACCGATAAAGAATTAATAATTGATATACTTCTTTTTGTGAACTCGAGCGATTGACGCGCAGAGGACTGTTCATCGGATTATGTTAAATCAATACATATCCTATAATGGGATGATCTTATCACTGAACATCTATATCGTTAATTAGAGTGACGTCGGTAAGACGATAGAGAATCCTGCTTCTAGACATGAATCTGATTAATCGATTTATTTATCGACGGCCGTTATATCTTTTATATTATATTTATAACAACGTCTTTTTTACATTGATGAAGGCTAGAAAGTCGAAATATATCAATTACTTTAATTTAATGTTAAATATGCCTTAAAATTAAATATTTAGATATGTTAAAATTGAGAAGCGCAATACTTATAGCGCCGATTTCTATTAGTCCTATTTTCTTTATTAGTTGCTTTTCTATTTTATAGATTGTATATTTTACTTTATGAAAAAATGTTTTTTTATGCAAATATAATTTTCACAAATCTTCATTGTATATTTTTTTGCTTCTGACGTCACAATCTGAGATAATAGTGGTGAGCGAACAAGAACCTTAAAAAAATATACGTTTGAATGTATCAAAAAATTATATTAAAAAATATGTTTCAGGAGAATTTGTTTTACCGAAAGGTGCAGATGTTATTATATCACTTATGGGAATGCATCGGAATGAAAAATATTGGCCGAATCCATTGATGTTTAATCCGAATAGATTTCTTCAAGAAAAAACAAATTGTGTACCATATTATTACATACCTTTTAGTGACGGACCAAGAAATTGTATAGGTAAATATGAATAAATTATAAATCGTGAAATTAATTTACAATTGGCAAATATTTATAATTGACAAATTTACAGGTTTGAAATATGCAATGATGTCTATGAAAGTTATTTTAGCAACGCTGATAAGAACGTTCGTATTTAAATTAAATCAAAGCATTGAGATAGAGAAAATCAAATTAATTTCGGACATACTATTATCTATAGATGAACCTATAAACATTAGAATTGAAAAACGGATCTCTAATAATACATAAATGAATGATACCATAGTAGTATGGAAACATTAATCAGTATTCATTTATATATTATTTTATAATATATACATATATTCTGTAGCATTATTTTGGCTGGTATTTAGAACGCTTTTACTGATAAAAGCGCATCTTTGAAATTCTATAATATGCGTAACGTATAGTATGTTAGCGCTAACATCATTGTAAGCGCGTTCTGAATACGGTCTTTATCTCTGTCTTTATTAGTAAAAGAATATTATTATAGAATATTGTTACAAAATATATGTATACAAAATAATGTATGAACGAATACTGATAATAATTTTTATAGTATTATTCAATATTCATACTACTAATATCAAACAAGAATAATATATGCAACATATTGATCTGTGTCAATGTTATATGTGTATATTCTGAAACAATGCTCTATCTTTATTATTAAAGACAGAATATTGTTACAGAATTCATGCATTAAGATTAATAAAATATAGATATAAATCAATATATTGCATATGTTAACATGTATTTTTGTTTGTCATTAGTTAACAATTAAATATAAGGCAGATTCTCTTATGTTATTGTTTCTCATTTATAGTTCTAATTTAGATTCTCTAATCATTTTCAAGTTTATTATTGTATTCTCCTTTTCGGTTTCGGTGTCTGTAATAAGACTTTTATCTGTATCAAATAAAGAGATATTATTAACCTAATTTAGGTATTTTTTCATTTATATAATTAATTATATAATTAATCCTAATTGATTGTCTGTTTGTACTAAATATTTATTATAAGGAACTAAATATTTATTAAAAGAAACTCAATATATAACTCAATATATTATCGTCCAATCATATTCGATATTCGATAGTGACACATATGAGATTACACAGAATTAATTCTCTTAAAAGAAACTAAGATTAATTTGAAAAAATTTGATTCTACCATTCCGATGACATCCGATTACAATAGGAAATATTTTAACATATCTCAGTCATGATGATTGCATAGGAATTGTGATTCTTGTGCCATCTAAAGATCATGACTAGTGACAATTGTGAAACTCGTACAAAAAGATTTTGATAACCTTGGATTTATAATGGACATATCATCGAAGTTGAACAACGAAGAAAGATAATGATTAAATTCTGTTAAGAAAACTAGGTTTTTATGACAAATTAGTTTGTAAGCGAGAATTAGAGAAATTTGAAATTTGTACATACAAGATGACCTAATGGAAGATTGAAACGTTTATGTTTTAAATTATTTATTATTAAAATAGTTAAAAAGAAAAATTTTATCACTGTAAGAACAAATGTAGGTTTTAATGCTTCTTTTTTAATCAGTTTGATTTCTGTAAGCCGATACAATTATATTGTCAATATATTATAATGTAAACTCAGTGAGAAGTGACAACGAAATCGATATCGACATCGATTCGATGTCAATTCTATTATATTATCATTTCTCATTGGGAAATCGCCTATTATGGGATACCATTTTTAAAAGCTTGTAATTTATTTAATTTGAAACCTCAATTTCTATCTTTAAGTCAAATTTGTGAGAAATATATGTATTTAAGTTTTATCGCCAAAAGTTAACAGTCGAGAATAGATGTACTTCATTGAAATTTTTTATCGAAAAAATGCTGATTTTGATTATTCAAAGAAAGTGTTCCTATAATATAAGATACAAGAGTTCCTTATATGAAGTGATATTTTATAACAAGAAACTAAGGAAAAAAATAAAGATATGTTTTTCATACACTTTCACTATATATTACATAAAAGTAGGAACAAAAAATATAATGTTATATAATAATTATATAATTTTTAAATGAGTATGAATGTGTGTGTGTGTGTGTGTGTGTGTGTGTGTGTGTGTGTGTGTGTGTGTGTAAGAAATCTTAACAATAATAAAATCATCATTTTTAAGATATCGTTCGATATTATGCTTTGGGAAATTGAAATGTTTAAATCTCTCATATTAGCTAGGAATACCCTGAGTATCTCATATTATGACTTCCACGCCTTGCGGTTCCACGATTATCAAATCTCTTTACAGTTAAACATATCATTATATCACGTTTTTCCTATCAATACGATACTCATCTTACTCTATCACTACATTCAGACTTTATTACTCAATATTTATTTTTATATAACAAACCAAGATTTAAAGACTAATCTCACTAAAATTTGACAACATCCAATTTCACAAATCTTTTTTGCAGCGATTACTCGCATGATCTAATAATTTTCTACTAAACAAGTTTCACACTAAAAGTAAAAAGTTCATAATAGAATCAAACTTGTGCTTATTAGTTTAGCAGAAATCCACTATCTCATATTAGGCCCCATAATAGCCGACCTTACCCTATAATACACTTTAAAGTGTAAGAAATTTAGAAGAAATAAGCACAACACAGAAGTTATCAGCGTCAGGGCTGCGTGGCTCACAATCATAATGGCAAGACGAAAATCTATCAATTCGGAGGAGGCCTCGAATCTCTCATTATTATTGCTCTGATGTCAGCAATATGATGGCAATGGAAGAAAAACTTATGCTAAGCATCTATTTCTTTTCTTATATAATCAACATATATAATCAATTAATTATCTGTTCAACTGATATAAATGATATCACTTCGATGTGCTATATATAACGTAACAACTTTTTATACCTACAGATTAATTTTTTTCTATCTCACATCCTGTGCATTAAAATTTTCCATTCAATGCAAATAACTTTGCACATAATTTCAAAAAAATTTAATATAAGAAATCAACCAAAAATGACTATTTTTTCTACAAAAAGATACATTGTGATCTAAAATCTTTAAAATTATAATTTATCTAATCTTAATTATAATTTATAGTCTTAATTTTTTATTCATGAAGATGCATTGATTGTCTTATTTCAGGCGTAATTCGGATTCACATCTGGATATTCTCCATATTTGTTTAACATTCATAAAAACAAGAATGGAATAACTTGGGTGGCACTCGAGTGGGAATTATAACTTTAAGTGGAGAAAATATATACACATAATAAAATCATCAAGTAAGCAGTATTTGCACGAAAATATAGTTATTAAATAGTATTACTGTTTCATCGTTACTTCGGAATGTTGTTTATTATTATTGTACTAAGTTTAATATGTGTCGTAATAAGTTATTTTGTTCAAGATTGTCATTTGTTTTCTTCTCGAACCGTGAAACCGTTTCCTGGACCACTAAGACTACCATTTATTGGTAGCACGTATCATTTTTTACAACGTAATTCCAAAGGTAATAGATTTGTTTAATTTATAAAAGATTATATAACGTAAAAATTTATTTTAAATTAGATCCTTCAGAATAAAATTTATTACAGTTAATTTTATACAATGTATCAGTTCAATATTATAATGATTAGAAACAGAATCAAATTCAATACTTTATAAATATCAATTAATTAAATATCTTTACATCATGAACACCTACTATTTATAAAAATAAGATATGTAATTGCCAAAAAGATAACATCAAATAAAATATATCATATTATTTTTATTATTATTAGAAATTAATTTTATTATTTTTAGATTTAATTATTATTAGAAATTTAAAATGTGTATCTAAATATAACCAAAAATTTAAACAATATAACAAAGGAGGAGTTTTCATAAGGGCCGGTTTCGGCACTCTCCAGATTTTGTTCAAACACATAAAACTCTATTTCTTGAAGTCAATTATATTTAATTAAAGTGATTTTATAGCTTAAACGGAGTGATGGTGTTGCCATAGGAGTCTCCATAAGGCCGGTTTTCCGCCTATTTCAATTTCATTTTAAATAATTAGAAACGTTTTATTATTGTAAGAATTATTGAAATCAGGTGATTTTAGTTTAAACGGATGTATTTGACCTGTTATCTTGTAACTGTGGTCACCTACATTTACCACCAATACTCTTATGGTTTTAATCTTTTCGGCGTATTTTATAGACATATGTATTATTTGGGAAGCTTTTCTACCCATATTGAACATTACCCAAGATTAATGACGTGGATATGTTAGATTTCTGATCCCTTTTGGAATACTTGATTCACATGAGTCCCCTCGCTTCTCACGTTCGGGATGCTTCATTTACGTAAGTCCCTTCGCCTCTCACTGATCTCAAGAAATAGATTTTTATATGTTTGAACAAAATCTGAAGGATGTCCGAAATCGATCCTTATGGAGACTCCTCCTTTCACGAATAATCTCACAACTACATATGCAACAAAACTTTTCAGATTTTTTAAATGTTTGCATTAAGTTCGCTGAAACTTATTCATCTCCATTCCGAATATGGATAGGCCCAAAGTTAATCATCGCAATATATGAACCGGACCAAATAAAGGTAGAAAAATAACATTTACATTCTGTCATATATGAATATTTATCAACTTAGCTATCTTATAAGATGTTTTTTGTAACTTGATTATTTAAAATATATCTATTTTTTATGATGATACGAAAAAATACTACTTGTTTGATTTAAAAGTGCATATCATGATGAGAAATTTTTCTCAAGGTCATTTTTTTAGACAAAGGTCTAAAAAATCTCCACTCTTTAAAATGGAATTATATGATTTTTGCACAATACGATTCCTCTAATATTATTTTGCATATAAAAGTCTTAAGATAGTGATATAAAGAAATCAATTATAGTTTATGAAATATTTTATCTATTATATCAAAGATATTTTATACTTTATTTTATACTTTATTTTAGCATATATTGACATAAAATGTTAAATAATTCGTAAATTATTAACTTTTTTGTAATCGTATGTTAATATTTTTATGAACAGAATAACGAGATAATGTAATAGTGGAAGGAAAATATATAGTTGCTTATTTAAAAAATTATCTATTTTGTCCACATATTTTTTTTAAAGCAATTGTGTATTTTCTTTCTTCTGGCCGAAGTAATATTTTTCGTAACAAGAATTATTATTATTTACAATTAATTATTAATTATTTATAGATTTTAATTTGTCACTCAGCATTATTAAGATTGTTCTAAAATGCGAAAAAAAGCATTATCAAATTGCTAGTCAATTTAATTCGTGATATTACCGCGGCAATTTAGTAGAGTTTCAAGACCGAAAAATCATTCTAGCGCGCATTTTTAAAGGACTACACACACACACACACACACACGCGCGCGCGCGCGCGCGCGCGCACGCACGCATGATATAAATAAGTTCCATGTGAACTCAACAATTATTTACGATTTTGTGGGATTATGTAATTCTTCCAACCCGTGAAAATTTGAAATTGTTCAACTTTCTCGCCATATATATATATATATATTAATTACTTGAAGCAAACATGCGTAAATATTAATAAATGTGTAATGTTATAGACTTGCAAAATCGCCATTGTTTGAATAAAAGTTTAGTATATAAATGTCTAGAACCAATATTTGGCATGGGATTAGTGACAGCTTCTGGTAAGATATATTTAGACAAATCGAATACTTATTTGTAATTAATAGATTTAAGAAATGTTAACAATAAAGATTATCCTTTAATCATCTATTTATTTATTTTACAATGTAAAATAGGGAATGCAACATGAACGACATTATGACTGCACTTATTTTTATTTTGTATTTCACTTTAATTTCTAATAAATCCTAATAAGTTTTTCTCCTCATATAAGATATTTTTTTTGCACTTTTGCAAAGCTACGCCACGAAGCTATTGAGAAAGTTTATTTTTTAATATTTTTTATTATTATTAATTAAGATTTGTTACTTTCTCTTTTATTATTTTGTTAATATTTAATTTAGCATCTGTATGGACTGAAAATCGAAAAATGATAGCTCCAGCATTTGGTATGATCCCGATAAAGGAATATTTTAACACATTCGTTCAAGAATCTTTAATACTTACGATTTAATATTTAAGATTTAGAAAAAATTGCACAAAGTGAAAACGAAATTGAATGTTTTGACCATTTATGCAGATGTACCTTAAAAATTGCATGTGGTAAGACAATGCAATTTATTCTATTTTTAAATTATGTACATGTATATAGTTTTGTAAAAACAATTACAAAAAAATGATCGGAATTATAAAAATTTAAGGAATCAAAAGACTGTATACAATATAAAAAAAATTAATTTTAATTATTAATTAATTTATTATTCATAAGAAAAAAAATTATATGAAATTAAAAAAGGATATTAAAAATTTATTATTTTTTACATAAATAAATTGGAAATTGTTTGTGAGATCTTCTAAAAGATTACTATTTGTCTAGATCCAGAGAAAATTATAAAAATCATTATTTACTATTTATTGATTGCGGAAATAGTCATATAAAATGTTTTATAAGTTTGGTATCTTAGATATGTTTTTAAAATAAAATCAATTACACAATTATGCGAAAGAGCAATAAATATAGAGAATATGATTTTTTAATCACGTAACTGGGTGTTTCATTTTTATTTGCTTCAGGCAAATATCTCGAAAAAAATGGAAGACCTTTCAGTATAATTATAATAAAACCCAATCGATCTACATAAAGCTGGTTTTACATTATCGCATCGCAAGCATGTCACAATTACAGTTGCGGTTCAATCAGAACTGTAGTTTGATTGAACCGCAACACTTACGACGCTGCGATGCGAATAATGTAGAATCATCTTAAGACGTAAAATGCGAATCACAAATCGTAACGCGAGACCTATAGTACAATAGAAGTCGTAGCGATGATAGAATAAGAAATAGTAAAAAATTAATCAATCAGTTCACTATGAAAAGAATAATCGACTATGATTGGTCAGTGTTTTACGACTTAAGATTTTACAACTACTTTTATATTGTATAGACTTTGCGTCAGTGAAACGTATTTCAGAATGTAATAGATCGCAGATCGCACAATACGTAGGACGTAGGACGCGAAAGTTGAAGTTCATCTAGAGCGAAATCTGTAAACGTTGCTCAATATTCGAGATGTCTAATGCTTGAGATGTCATGGAATTAGAGAATTGTATTAGCATCTTAAGATATTACTTGAGATTAAGGATGGACTATCAATTCCCGCCCTAGAAATCTTATAATCAAAGTTTGACGAAAGTGTAACTTCTGATTGATTCTCTATTTTGGTTCACTCGGTCTTCTTCGGATGACTTCGTACATTGTCGGAAAACGAGTACGAACCTGGTAAAAAATTTTTCATACATGAATATGTATAAATATACATAAACCCGCATCAATATTCATAAACTCAATCAATATTCATATATTGATTGAATTTAATTATTATGAATTAAATGAATTGCATAAATTAAATAATCACATTCTCTTTCCATACACACACACACACACACACACACCCCCAC
>Ga0157364_1008513_pt1 | contig 10622 bp, 8 predicted proteins | sample AttsexASBM2_FD_111476 | JGI IMG/M metagenome (GOLD analysis project Ga0157364, IMG submission 111476) | Fungus gardens microbial communities from leaf cutter ant in Ribeirão Preto, State of São Paulo, Brazil - Atta sexdens ASBM2 | ecosystem: Host-associated > Fungi > Mycelium > Unclassified ... | reverse complement strand
TTTAACGGAATTGCGAGCAATCAAGTCAAAATGCTCCAGTTATTTTGCAATAACTCAGTAACAAAAAAATCTCTGGAACATCTTTAAAAAATTTTGTAAAGAAAACTTTAAGCTTTTATCTTAGAAAGTCACAAATTTTCGCAAGTTCTTTTTTAGGTACACGACAGATCACAAAGTGAGAAGAAAATTTCCCATTTTGTCTCTAGCTCGTAATTTTCTGTAAAAATTAACTCACAGAAACTCAAAAAAACTTTTCGAAGATGGAGTTTTTAAACTTTAAAATCTTTATAAATTTAAATTTCGTTTATTTTTAGAGTTACAACTGCTTAAATTTTAAAATTTTTAGTGCTACGATCTTTCCAAATCATTGTATTATTTAATATTTAATTTGTTAAGTGAATTTAAAATTCATAAAATGAATCAAAACTAAGAAAAATGCAACATAAATGAATGAAGAGAATCATATCCAGTCAAAGCGGATTTTAGTTTCTTAATAATAGTTTCGAATTGGTAAGACGCTTATACAGAATGAGAGAGATCAGGATTCGAATCCCTGCTGAGGTGATATCTTTCACAATAAATTCTTTACGGTATTTTAAATATCACTAATATCAATAATATTAAATCGTTTATCAATTTAATTTGTGATATTACATACTCTAATAGTTTTAGTCTAGGACTGTTTTAAAATTGACAAGTAATTGGCACGCAATTTATTTAAACTGGAAATTATAAAAATTACACATAAATGTTAGATATCAAGACCTACCTTAATGTATGATCCTCTTCATCCATCTACTTGATTTTTATTTTTATTTCTATTTTTTTTTTTAATAAATGTTGTTTATTTTTTTTTAATATAAATATTGTTAAAAGTTTGCGTTCGCATATATAGAGGAATCCTTCATTAACGAGGAAATAAATTATCTATTGCGTTTTAGTAGCTGTAATTGGGTTGATATAAATTTTAATGCTTTCCCTTCACTGCGCGTTACGGTTGGATCAAAACCGACGGAATGGCAAATTCGGAGCAATTTCGTGGCGTAACTATCGCAGTGGCGCGATCGAGTTTTACGAACGATACTAACCATCCGCGATCTCTCCCGGAGTACGCTCAATTACGCACAAACGAAATTACGTTTACGCGAGCGCGCGCGAGTGTCGTTCCAGCCTGCGTGATCAAAATATCAATTCGTTTTGGCGATATTAATTCCCTGCCCGCACGTGCGACAATACTCACTAGAAGGTTAACGTCGCTTCATAAAGTTCTGCGAGTTTTGCGACGTGCGGCAACACGAGGGCGTATTAAAGTAATGATGCTCGTCCATTTCTTAACGCATCGCGACTTTGCGTCCGCCTACGATGCAATCGCTGTAAGTATCCCTCAGATGCTCTATATCTCTTATTTGTATGTTTACGATTCAATTTTATGAATACGTTTATATAGCTATACGAATATTAGTAATCAATTTAATGGAATAATAATATTGTTTATATATTACTAAGAAATAATTCGCGGTATATTATAGGTTTTTATATATACTCTGTTATATATAGATTATATAATATTATATGTATAATCTAATGTAAAATGTGTTTTATTGTGATTAATTTTATTATAAATATATATATATATATATATATATATATATATATATACATACGGATTATTTACATGAATATTTATGATAAATTTAATCAAGCGAAATTATTTATATTGCTAAGGAATAATGCACAGTATATAGATAGTTTTTATACTCTATCGTTATAAATTATATAATATTGTATATCTAATGTTTATATTTAATATTATTTATGTATGTTTTAAATGCCATATATGGTACTTCTTATATTCGTATATTACGGTGCTTAATTTTTAATGAATTTTTAAAGACAATTTTACGTGTGAGAGAGAGTCTGATTATATATTTTTCTCATAAATTACTTTCTATAGCGCTTTGTATGACTGTTTTATCCTGTCTACAAAAATAGAATTTTATGTAAAAATGAGCAATGCACGTCCAACGCATTGCTACAACGTCTCTACAAAATCCCACAACTTCCAGTTGCAATGATTACTTTTAGCAATGTAAGCACGGATTGCAAAAATGGACAACAGCTTCATATTCTATATATACGCTGTGCCAGATTTCAAATAATGTAGATAGTTGGTATACCGAAACCTCGCGTATTCTCTTCACGTTTGAAATATACTAAAAATTCAGATTCACGCGTTTTGCTACTTCAAAAATTAATAACTATATCCCTCGAAATAATATATATATAGTATATTTAAATACGACAAAATCCACTTTTAATATTTCATCATCATATAAAAACCAATATCAAAGAGGGTTTATGTATAGAAGAAAGATCTATTTATAATTTAAACATATATCTGGTAAACGTCACAAGCGAAATTCACAGAATATTTTACTGATAAAAACGATTAAATAATATGGGATTATATTATCCTATCTTTTTTTTTAATCTCACTTAACATTTGTGCTCGTGCCAGACCGATCAATGATTCGTTCGAATTTACTGGCGGTACACCGAAATCCGCTTTATCGCAAATTATTCCGGGAGGGATGTTTTTCATGCCAGCGATTTCCTCGAGGTCGCGCAAAATTTTTTCGATACGAATTAATGGCGAATCGTCTGAAATCAGGGGAGGGTCGAGTACGAACAGCAAGGATGTGATTTGAGGGCGGACGGGCTTTGAAGGGGATTAAATTGGAACACCGAGTATTCATCATAGCTTACCGAGTGGGGAATATTTGAATAACTTGTAAATCCTCCCCCGAAATGCGAATATGATGGCGCGCTTCGATTTTGAATTCTCTCACGGTTCGTTTTACTTCCCCTCCATGCCAATATCTAACCACCTCTTTATACTTCCGATTCAATCATACTTCGCCTAGACCCTCGCAGTAAATCATCTAATACATAATTTTAATCAAAAGTTAATTCATTACGTCGATAAATAATCACTACCTCTAATCTTGCTTCAAAGTACTTGTTACATTAACAAAATGACTGGACGCAAAATTTCGATGTGATACGTTAACAATCTTAAGATTCATTCTATAAATACATTTCCATGTACCGTCACGCGCATTGATCAAGAAAGTTCTAAATTTTCTCTTTACTTTAAAGCAATATTTCTAGTGACTATTTGCACTGGTGACAAGTGATATTAATTTCGCGAATTACGATAACGCTATTACGATATCGTGTTGTTTCAATGTTCTCGTTATTTTGATTGCATTTCGAGAAATTTGAACCCTTTGGGTATAAAATCAGGATATACGTATGGAATGCATGAACCTTTCATCATTTGCATGTCGCTTCAAAGCGCATTGCCTAATCAGCGTGGTTAATTGCAGTATGCGCTTTGCACGAAATACGCAATAGGTGAAGCGTCCTATTTGGAATCCATTAAATGACTGTACTAGAAACGGACACAGAACTCCTTCAAAGGAATGTTTGTTCAATCATCATTACATTACTCGAGTCTTGCAGGATAATTCCCTATTTATGATATATCTTCGTATCGTGAACAAGCTTCAACAAAAGGATTGGATTGTGGTATCAAATCTCGATATCAAATATTCACTGTGCAAATATTTTCGATCTCTATTCGTTCCCAAATATTCCTATATATCTGATGCATAAACGACATCAACATCGCGGCAACTATTCTCATAGAAACGGCGAAAAATTGTCATGCTTTTTCCCACGCGTTTTATTGTGTTTATTTTGAAAAATGTTTTATCCATATAGGATAGAAATAAATTTTAATTTGAGTAAGCGATTTCGAAAAACTTTTTCTAACGTCAATGTCGATCTTGTATTACACATCTTCGATATTTACAAGAGCGTAACGTGCCACGCGACACATGCGGTTTTACGTATAGCGGAAGTCTCGCGCATTGTTTGAGCACCGCCACTAATGCGTATGTAATTTGCACGAGGGGATAAATCTCTTCATCTGGCTCAATGTGGCGAACCGGTGCATCGATGCATTACTTTAATCCCCTCCTGGTATAAACAGACCAGCTCGATTCGCATTATCATACCTGTTGTGCGTTACCGTATTAGAGTTATCAGTGTGCGTATGCGTGGGGTATGCACGCAAGCATTAAACGCACTCGCATAATCTCGAGAGGGGGAGGGGGAGAGGATGCGGTGCGTCGACAAAACCTTGTTGGCGATTCTCTGAAAATCAGTCCAGTGATCCCGGTGATTTTTGCAATTCTAGACGTAAGAGAAGTTTTATCAACTTTTCATTCCCACGTTATGGATCAACAATTTTCAATTTTTTCATACGACAAAATCATTCTATCGTTCGTACATATTAAACGTTTTTCTTTTGCACCGGCTATCCATTGACAACTGGCATAAAATCTAATTTCAGCATTATTTAACACTGCTTGATGGAACTTTCTTTTGTCTACATGTTATTTAATCTTAGAAAGACATTTCTCACTCATCAAACTAAACCAAATGCATTACTATGAAAATTAAGAAAATAAATCAAATGTTTTATTAGTATAAAGGATATAATGGAAGGTCAAATTTTAGAATCCTGTCTTTTATGTAATAAATGTAATATTAACCTTCTAGCGATCAAAAATCTTTAAAGGCACGATTGATACTTTGAATTTTGCTAGATAAATTTAAATCTGTAAAAAATAAGCAAAATACGATTCATATTCTGTGATAATAAAATTTCGTTGTTAAAGCTTTAGCAAGTATATAGAATTTTATATAATCCGCAATAATAAAAATATTCATTTTATGTCTCGAAGACTTCTATTACTGATTGAAAAGTTATCGGTAGAAGATTAATCTAAAAAATAGAAACACTATTAATAATGACCGCTTAGTATTTCTAGCGTTATTGTGATCATCAGATGTCTCCTGCTTCTGATGGAATAATCTTGCTGATCCGCCAAACACGTAAAAATACGAGAATAATTGCATTATTTTTCGAACATAAATTGCTATTATTGTATTTACCTTCACTTTTACGAGTTTTCTCAACAAAAAGTTATCCCCATTTTGAATCCGAAAATATCTGACACATTAGATACGAGAAACGAAAGTTCATATAAGAAAGTATCTATTTGAGAATTTCAGTCTCGATAATTCGAAAATATCTAATTTATTCAAAGTATGATAACCTGGACAACAGAATTTACTACTATTACAAACGGAGATTACAATAGCAATAATTAGGAAATTATGGACAACAGATACAACCATTAGCCGCAGCTGAGAAAGCTTCCCCAGTCGAAATTACGGTAAATCGCAGACACGCTCTGTGTTTCGTAAATGCAATTTCCCGACCACCGGTGGCCTCCAGCCGTTCAGGAATCGCGATTTGCCTTCCCCTGTTCATTTTCGACGGCGCGTCCGCCCGCGGCGGCCAAGACAATTTCTAAGTAACTCGATCAAGTGGGGAAACTCGCGTTATTATCGTACACCCGGGCTTAAGCTTCCCAATTACACGCAAACAAACGGCCACGACGAAGACAACGACGATGACAACGACGACGACGATGATGACGGGGAGAACCAAGGAGGCGCATGTGCATCACGACGCAGTAGTAAATCAAGTTTCACGATGAACCCTCCGTTCCCAGACCGAGCTGACCCCCGCGGGCACTTTCGCCGTGTTTGCTTTGATTCGAAGTTTCCGGTTAAGTTGGTTACCGGAACGGGCCCTTTGTCCGATCCTGCAAACTCCCACGTCACCATCCCTCTTGTATCTTGCTTGCGGATTTTTCGCGCCGTTCAACGCGAACACGCGGTCTTATCGACTCTTCGAATTGGCACGATTTATTTAGAGAGCTTAAATATAACGAAGAAAATGCTTACTGCCTGTAAAAAGTAAAAAATTTTGCCGCGTTCGTCATCGCCGTTTGTGTTTTAAAAGTCTGCCGCAAAGATGCAAATTGCCATTAATCCCTTTTTCCTTCAGACATTTTATACCTCCCCATTTTTTTAGGGCGTTCAGGGAAATTTTCCGAAAGCATCCGAGATAATTATGAGTGTCCGGAGTTTCAGGGAACCTTCTAAATATTTTGCTTTGACTCCTCCTGTCATTATTATCCTGTAGTCCTGTAATCCATTGTATGAACCAGGTATAAGTCTTAAATCGAAATAGAAATTCAATCACAATTGAATGTGAAGAGAACAATCGATTATGATTGGTCAATTTTTTACGTTAAATTAACCCTTACCTTACCTAGGTACAATTTAGTGCCTCATTCATACTAACGGGGGCATTAGAATCTTCATTTTTTTCACTATCTTCAGAATTGTTAAAAAAATCTCTAAAAAATTCACCAACATACTTTCAACTTTCTAGAATAAATATTGACACTTCATTTTGGAAAATAATAAAATGTAGTATAATTTATAATTACCGAAAGACACAAAGAAACTTGCACGAACAGGAATCGCTCGGTAACTAGTGTCTCCTTTTAAGATAAAAGGATTAATTTAACTACTAAACAATAGATATAAAATAATTATTCATTAACTACTTTGGCCTGTAAATTTTAATTTTGAAGTTTTTGATAACTCCTAGTATAATGAGTTTTAAACTGTAAATAAATTGACACATAAGCCCGTTTTCACAATATATGATTATCTAAAGATTAAAAGTTATCATCAGATTCATCAATAAAATTCATTCATGAATTTCTTATCTGATTATCTTTAATCTTTAGGTAACTATTGGGTATATATTGTGAAATTGGGGACCTTACAGTCGAATGTGAGGGAAATAATTGACTATTGTTGATAAATTTTCTTACGTTAAATTAATATTACTAATGAACAATTAAATGAAATAATTATTTATTAACTGTTTTTGATCAATTTTACGGATCGATACGCCATTTTTGTACATATCCGAGTGACGGGGGGGGAGGGAGATTGCAAATGTCCGGGGTTTTCGGTCTATAAGCTTTAGTTATGAAAACAGTCTATTCGGTGCAATGTACGTATTTTTTAATTACGCACAAAAAGTTTTATAATAATAAAAATATTTTTGCGTTTCTAAAATAAATATAACGCATGTGTGCCCTCGGGGAGAAGCGTAGATCGTTGGAAAAACAGTCTACTTTATTTATCGATATTGAACATCGCGAATTTCTTCCTGTTACATCGGCAATTTTTTGTTTATGCTGTTGATTAGGCCGTTTTCCGCCGAAAAAATTCTCACCGCATACATTTCAACTTTACGCAGATATCAGTCAGTTAGACACGCGTTCGTCGAGTTTGATTTTTCTGTTTCTCTTCGTTTTAATTAACGGGCGCAGCGCCGCCATAAGGGCCGCGCCTCTCTACGTCGGATATCCGGAGTAGGGCGCGGCTCTCGAGGGGAAAAAAAAGAAAGAAAAAGAAAACTATCGATCAACTATCTCCGGCATTAGAAATGTATTTCTGCCGCGCTTTGTTTAATCCTCGAGCGTTTTCGGCGAGCTTTCCATTCGCCGCTGCTGTGTTCACTCGGTCTCCGCCCTTAGGCGGCCTCCGACTTTCGTGCTGGTGTTCGATCTACAAAAGCCATGCCTGCAGAGTATCCAAATACGAGCGTTGGCGTTTGTAGTACCAGAACCTCCTAGGATTTCAGTGACGTGCGCCCAGCGAAGTCTCCTTTTAATTCTCGATGAACGCGAGGCTCTTGACACGTGGCGGATTATCCCACCTGAGTTTCTCGAACTCGATTATTATCTTTGTCCATTAAATTTACATTAAATCGTTCGATAAAGCGTACTTAATGTATTGAGTTGGAACAAAAAGTTCGTGGCACAACTAACTTCATAAAATTCAAGTAATTATACTTCATCGAAAATGAAAATGAAAATTTAAAAAATAAGGAAGTTTTTAATTTCAAAATCTCTACTTTCGAAAGATTACTATGTCTTTTGAGTGATGTTTTTGTAAGTTTGGTAATTTTTATATGTAGAAAACTACAAGTTAGACAAAATGGGAAATTTTCTTTTCACTTCGTAGGCCTGTTACATGATCAAAAAAACTTGCGAAAATTTTCGATTTTCTATCGTGAAAGCTTAAAATTTTCTCTACAAAATCGTTTTTTTTTTAATGTTTCTAAGATTTTTTGTTACTGAGTTTTCGCGATTTAAATAAAGGAAGACGTATTTTGATTTTGATTGCTTATAACTCTGTTATTGTATCTTAAAAATCATCATAATTTAAGAAACAGAATTTAAAATCGAAATTTTGCTTTGTATCAAATGGTGTAATGGGTATTTTTTTTTAAATATCTAACAATACAAATGAAGTAGCGTTATGAATTTTTATTCTAATTTAACATATTGTTAAGAAAAATTAGAAAGGAAGTAAAAAACGGCTCCTAAGTAATCATTATTATTGAACAATATTGCACACTATTATTGATTGTCTGGAAGCAATATTGTGAGTTTATGCAATTAATCAAAAGCTCTTTTATATATTATAGAGTGTCAGTCGAAAGTTCTTTGAAATATATTGTGCAACTTGTAAAATATTGGTCAGTCTGTGAGTACTATTTCTCAATAAGGTACCAATTTATGACGATCAACACTTATTTTTAACGTCATAAATAAATCACGTTATCAAAATTGCAATTAATTCATGTTTAACTATTTAATTATCACTAATGATAATTATTGATAAGACGTTAAACTTATAAGAAGAATTAATTAAGTTACACGCACTTGATTGAAAATTATATTGAGAGTTATATTAAATTATCTCTCTAGAGAGGATATCAATAATATTGTAAAGTATAATTGAACAATAATATTGATCGTATAGAGGTCGCATAATATCCAATCGTGAGCTTGTGCTAGTAAATGTTTGATCTACGCTCACGCTCCGATTCACATCGTTCACGCTCATAAGCATCATTCGTCCTTGTTTAAGAACCGGCAGGAGTGACGAGCCAACTCATTTACATCTCATTTGCGGAGCAGATACATATCTGCAATCTATCATATTTTGTCGCGTAGAAGAAATATTTTGCCATGAAACTTTTTTAACTTATGTTTTACAAAATCTGCTAAAGAGTAGAATTTTACAATTTCATTCAAAAATATGTATTTTATAATAAATATATAATCTCTTATAATCTCTACTTCTTGATCGTAATTTATATATATTTTTGTATTATATCTTGTTTTTCTTGTCTTCTAAAAATAATATTGTATCATGAAATCTTTTCAACTTCTTTTTTTATGAAGCTGTGAAGCATCGTACAATATAAGATTTTGTAATTTGGTTCTTAAAATCATAAAACATAATAAATAAAATCCGCGCCTCAACTATAGTGCAGATCGCATGAGATATCAAAATGAATTTATTTTTATTCTTTAAAAAAAAATTATACACGCCTTCAGGTGACTTTTCAAATAACATTGCATTTTCTTAGTATTTTAACTTTAGCATAAAGAAATTCGTCTCCGATAAAGATCTCCGTAGTCTCTCCTGTCAACCCTTGACATTTGATAAACATGAAATTTCAAAAGCGTTGTAAGCGAAATCGAATCTCTATAGGTCACTATTCATTTATAAAAATTGAGATCATTATCTAGCGTAAATAAACGATAAGATAGAAAACATACGGCGATATTCAACACTTTCGTTACCGGAGAGTGTATCATCAGATATTCGTAACCCGGATTTCCTACCGAGTTCCTGTTTGTCTTTCATCTCAAATCTTGTTTCTTTTGAGAAAAACATCCGCGAGGTGCTCGTTTTCAAAGCATCAGTCGCAATCTCTCGTACATGTAATTTAATTAAGAATGGGAGAAAGCAAATGGGAAAAGAAAAGTTCCTTCGGCTAACTGTCATATGATTAATGGAGACTTTTCAATTTTTGGCTAATTAATTTGCCGACCGAACGACGTTAGAAGGAGCTGTAAAAAGCATTGGGATTGTGCACACTCGGAAAGAGTTCAGGGGTCAGTGAAAATAGCTGTAAAGGGCAGAATGCCACGAGCACGATAACGCTGCGGGCGGGAAAATGTAATAACTAGTGACGATAATATTATACACACACACACACACACACACACACACACACATATATATATATATTTAAATTCAATTTAAATTCAATTAAAGTTGTATCCTACACGGTACTATAGTAGCAGTCGCGTCCATTGCAGACGGAAGCGGTAATCACATAACGAAAGAAAGGAAGCAAGAACAGATGGAAAAAAAGATCGGTTGGATTCAGTTTTATTTTGTACTCAAACGGCATACTCTAATTATCACACGTGTTCGTTTTCCCGAGCTTTCCGATAACCGCAACGACTGTTTTGCACGATCTAATTAACGATTCTTCTGTCGTACATCGATTAGTCGACAATGAAGTATTTGTTCTCGAAAAAGCACAACGATGATGCAGAAGAAATGTCCGGTAATTCGCGAAATCGATTGACCTTGTCGCGAGTTGCTATTACATATTAATTTTGAATAATTTTCAGGGCTGATTCGCGCGTGGAAAATAATTAGATTGTCAAACACAATGAAATTCTCATTAGCGAGTCTCGGGCAGTCCGAAGCTTCTCGCGGTCGTCGAAACTCTATATATATAT
>Ga0157364_1008512_pt1 | contig 10622 bp, 8 predicted proteins | sample AttsexASBM2_FD_111476 | JGI IMG/M metagenome (GOLD analysis project Ga0157364, IMG submission 111476) | Fungus gardens microbial communities from leaf cutter ant in Ribeirão Preto, State of São Paulo, Brazil - Atta sexdens ASBM2 | ecosystem: Host-associated > Fungi > Mycelium > Unclassified ... | reverse complement strand
TGATATTTACAGAAATTTCTACGCCAAATATTAACTATCCGGGCCTTCGATGGGCAGGGGCAAGTCAATGTTGCTTCATAAAATGGTTCTATGCAACCATCAGTTCTATTGTTATTGCAATAATGATGTAAAACCAAAATCTGAGCTGTAAAGGATCATCTCAGTTATGGTTTTACTAAACTTACTTTCTATATTTGTATCATGTAATTATTTTTATAATTATTTATAAGTGAAATAATTTATCATTGAAAAACGTGCATATCGTGATACATCGTGTCACTACAGTATGTTATAGAATTTATCAATAGAAATTTTATTAAATCATTACTTACGCTTTGATTTTTTACGGTACTCTCACATTTGTAGAATAAATTTTTGATATGTATGTAAATATATACATATATTTTATATATAATTTTTATATTGAATTTATAGATGATTCTTTTAATTTTTACAATTGACCGCTTTTTATATATAACTTGCGTAATAACGCCGCTCAATTTTTACATCGAAATTTTAACTTTATTTAAATATTAAATGTAATTGGAGGGTTCAGTCTGATAAGACATTCCAAAAAAGGGGGCATGACATGATTCTAAATTTGTCACGCTGATATGATATTTGTTGACATTTTAATTATATTAGAATAAAAATTAATAATGCATGTATTCTTATGAATATAGACACCAACGATATACAAATGTTGGAAACATACAAACTAACATACCAGTACACATTTATGATAGCATCTGATGTTATGTAACGTAGCATAGACGATATAAGCTATGTTCGGATATACGTTGCAAGTACTAAAAATCTACAGTTTATGTTATGTATACTATAGATTTTCAATAGTAACAGAATATGGCTATAATAAGAACTTGAGTTTAATACAATTGATAGACAATGGAGAAGTAAAACAAGATAATATTACGAAACTTATTATCTTATTTATAATTATTAGTAATCACAAATCGACAATACGGATTTGTAAAATTATCTATTTATCCCATTATAATAAACAATTTGTCATGAACAAAGAAAACAATGTTGATGTTAGTGCCTTGTTCGTGATATAAAAAGTGTAATTTATGTTAGAAGTAAAATTATGCACATGTGTATAATGTAAAACATTACCTATACGTACATTACTTGTACGTATGTACAATATAAACATAACTTTATGCGTTTTATCAAGTATGTATTTCTACTTATTGCACATTTATAATCGTGATCTCTTTTAACAAGACGTATCACAGATATATATACAACTTGATAAGAGAAAGTAGGGAACAGGAATCTGAATAAAAAGAATCTCAATAAGTTTTTATATACTCTTTACAAGTTTCGATAAAACTACATAGCAATGACGATCTCATCGATTTAAATAATTTTGACAAATGTTGTGAATAGCTCTAAGGAACTTTCAAAAAGTTTTAGCTGTCGTTTGTTATCTATTAAAGTTATCAACAATCAAAGTTAATCATTTTCTTATACATTATGTTTCGACAGTATATATTTTCGCAAATTTTCGATGTTATATTAGAAAATAAAAGGAATATATTTTATTTTATTTTTTAACTTTGACAAAACAATTTGAATATATATATATATATATATTTGTTTTTTTTTTAAGCAAATATGCTTCAACGAGAGAGCTTCAACGGAGCAAAAAAGTGTTCCATGCTCCTTCAACTAAAAAAAAATAACTTAATCTAATCTAACTCAAACTTATATATTTACTTCTAACTTAAAATTAAACTAAAGTTTTGATTAGATCGTTTTTATTGAGTTGTACTCAATAATTTACTTAAATATGTATATATGTTGCAAATAACATAGAATTTCTAAAATTATATTATTCAATGTACGTTTACACGATCCATTTCATTTGTTAATAACTTTTTAAACGAGTTAAAATTTTTTGTAAATTAGAGTTAACAACATATTACAAGATCGTCACTGTTATACAGTTTTATTCAAGTTTCCAATTTTATACTTGCTAATTTAATTGCTATTGTAATTTGTATTTAAAACTCAACATGATACTCGTAATATTTATGATAATTATAGTATTTATACATCTTGTCAACAACTGTATATTATCAGATGTACCATGGATATAACAGTGGTAAAGTTTATATATATATATCGATATATATATATCGTATTCGTTTGTACTTATGATATTACTTAAAACTCCATCCATTTATATACTTGGTCAAATTTATGTATAGAGTAAGTAATAAAATTTTATAAAAAGAAGATATTCTTTGTCTGTTTTTATTATACATACAAAAACTTGTTAGCAAACAGAGCTTTGTTTTATAACTTGAAAACAGCTTTGCTTATGTCTCCTTTCTTCAATGCGTCGAGAGCTTCTTTATATTGAGACAAAGAAAATATCTTGATTCCTAATTTATTATAGTTAAGATATTGTTCGGACATTGCTTGCACCAAAGCTAATCCTTTACAAAAACTGTAGGGATTTACAATTACGCCTATGATGCTCAACTCCTTTTTGTAAACCTGCATAATAATTATAACTTTTAGTAAGAAACTATTAAAATTTTATAACTCTCAGAAGAGTTAAGTTTACCTGAAATGGTTCAATCGATAATTTTGCTTTCGGATTAGCGACACCGAATACGCATAAACGACCACCGTGCCCCAGAAAAGACATGGCCTTTTCCATGGCTGGAGCATTACCACAGCAATCCACAGCTAAATCAAACTCCTCTTTTAATTCCGTCGGATTTTTAACTTTATAATCGAGATCTATATACAAAAATATATCGCCATTAGAAAAAGAGAGAGAGGGAGTGGGGAATTTTTTTTAAATTTTCAGTATTCATTCAAATTTTTCATTATTCATATTACCAAGATTAGAGGCAAGTTCTCTCCGTTTTTGTTGCGGTTCACTAATAGTGACAGTCTTTCTGAGGCCATGCAAATGAAGTAGACAAGCCCATAGTAAACCTATGATACCCGCGCCCATAATCAAAACCTTGTTTCCTACATTTACAGGATTTATTCTATCCCAGCCGTGAGCCATGCATGACAACGGCTCAGTCAGCACTGCTTGATGCATTTCAATTTCATCCGGGATTAAGTATATCTATCGTAAACACCGATAATATCAAACAAATACGAATATCATAACGCAAGAATGAAACAGATGATTAAAATAGAACGAAAAATAGTAAAAATGAAGGGTTGCACAAAATATTATATATTTTATTAACGGTGAATATAGATATCGCTTTGATCAATTTATATAGAGTCGACTTTTTCTCAATAGAAATATCGAGATCATCTCTGTCTACATCACATCTTTTCATCTTTTTCCACACATTTTTATAGCTTTAAATTAAATGCTATTAAAATAAATTTTATCTAAAAATAATTATAGTTATGTATTATTTAATCAGTTTTTAAATTTTAGACTTTTGTTATTTATTTATATTATTTATTTATATACGAATTTAATTGCAAAAATTTTAATCAGCTTTTTTAAACACATATGGGAAGCAGAAAAATTAAAATATTTTTTTAATAGAGGACATTTAAAAAAAGAAAAATTAAATAAAGTTTTTCAAATTTCCGATATATATATATATATATATATATATATATATATATCATATATATCATTCAGAATTTAGCATTTTGAAAATATATATCACATTAAGATTGGCATATTTAGCATTTTTATAAACATTTACATTAAATAAATAACTCAATAAAAGGAGTATGAAAGCTTCTATTAATTCTTAATGTAACAAACGATATAAATAACATTTTATATAAAATTGTCGTTTAGTATAATATAACAAATATATATCCTTTCAACCCTTTATTTAGATCATCCTCAGTATCTTTATTGTGTGGAAGTTAAATTTTCAAACTATAACTTTTATAACATGTCATATTAAATTTATACGCTCATGCTTTCATTACTTATTTTATCATACTCTGCTGAATTGAAAGTCACCAATTCTTATAGGAATTATTAATTATACAAGATAGATGAGGTTTTCATACTCCTTTTATTAAATGAACGATTTATTCATTAAATCTTTTAAATTACATAAGATTTATTAAATGATATAAATATTTCCGATCATCTTTGATGATATGTAAATAAATTGTCATTTTCTTAAAATATTAAATGCATAAAATATTAAATATTAAATATTTTTTAATATTCATGCCAGACGCAATGATAAAAAATATTGCATTTAATAACGATAGCTGATTAGTTTCAGCAACTTTTAATGTACATTCTGCATTAATGCTCAGATATTTTTACTAAGAAAAAATCAATACTAAATTGGTCGAAGTAATTGGTCAAAGAATCTGTTACATCCGGGCTTTTTGAAGTGTTCTGTATGTACCTGTGTTTCTGGAACAAGCGCGTGTGTAGCCCATCCACCATCTTTGAAAATACCTATGGTATTATTTATACCACCATATGCACAATAATGATAATTCGCGTTGTGACAATGATCGCATTTGTTGCACCCATTATTAGGATCGACAGCTACACGTTGACCGATTTTAAAGACGGTCACTTCCGATCCGACTTCATCGATAGTACCTACAAATTCGTGCCCAAGAGTCAGAGGTCCATCTTCTTTACAGGGAAAGCTACCCTAAAAAATACGTTATTTCAAAATCAAAGCGTGTATGTATATATTATATATATATATATCTCAGTATATGTTTATACTCGTGTGTCAGGCAATATATCATGCTATGAGATAACAAAGTTTTAATCTTTATCTTAAATCACGTTAGTTCAAATAAAAGTATAATTATCAGTCTATAATAAAATAGTTACTGATTGTGACTCGAAAAATGTATTTTTTCTACTTTAAATATTTCCAAAGAATTTTCAAGTAATTTAAATAATAAAACTATTAATTGTGTCTCATAACTTCCCACACAGCTCAAAGCTTCGATTAAGTTTCCAACGGGAGTTCATTTTGCTGAGCTCTCGGCAAGCTTATAAAATTCGACAAAATAAACTCTCAGAGAGTTCATATTACTGAGCTTTTAGGACTTATAAGATTTGACTAAATAAATAAGTTCTCAACTCAGGCAACACAAATTGAAAATAACATAAAGTCTATCACCTTGCTTACACTTTTTACAGTCAGCATCTTCGCTTTCTTTCTTTTTAGCGCAAAATATATATCTATCTTATTTTAAGTGTAAAAAGTGTAAAAAAGTGTAAGCAAGACGAACTTATAATGACAATGTTATAATTTCGCACTCCACAATATAACTGTTATATAACATACCATTTATTAGTATTATATTATATTTATATTGTAGAGTACGAAATTCATTCATCACATGGAGTTCTTTTTGAAACTTAAATAAAGTTACAAAAATTTTATGAGATTCACGTGCTGCGCTATGTAGATTTTGTCTGAAACTTTTATATTTTAAGATAATAAAATATTTTTGTAGCATAAATTATCTCCTACGAATAAACAACGTCGCTAAATAAAAAAAAAACCATTGCATTTATAAAAATTATATTAATTGTAGAACGTTAAAAGTTACAATGGTTCTAAATAATTGTGATAATTATTTTTTACAATTTCGATAATGAAAATAATCTTTTTACAATTTTTACAATAATAATTAACATACTTCCAAAATATGAAGATCTGTCCCACAAATCCCGGAATATGTGACCTTAATTCGGACCTCATTTGCAGCTGGTTTTGGAAGAACATCTCGTTTCTTTAAAGTAAGCAACTTGCTTGAAACATTGAAGCTTAAAAATTCCATTGTCCGTATCCACTTGAATATCTTGTTACGAGAACACTAAGAATGTCAATCGTCATCAACCGATATTTATACATAAATTGATGGCGTTAAGTCGTAAACATCTTTAACCGATAACACTAAAGCTTAGTTTACAATAACTGTAAGATGTAATTTGCAAGTGACTGTAGTTATAAGAATTGACGAATCATAGTCGAATGTTCTCCTCATATTTGATTGTGATTGGTTAATTCTTATAATTACAACCATTTACTACTATGCTTACAGCTGTTGTAGAGTAGACTTAATATTTTATCAATATATAGTGATTACGCAAGACCGGCAAGACATGTATGTATATAGAGATAGCAATTGTGGGCTCGATGTCATGCAAAGGTCAGGGCAATTATAAGTAGATTAGAGCGAGAATAAAATGGTTTAAGCGCAAATAAAATTATTTATAATAATTTATAGCAACGTTGCAATTTTGCAAATCGCAGTATAATGTTGCAGAAATACGTAAACATAGAAATAAAAATGATAATAATATCGGCTTGTAGAGTATTAAAAGCAAAATAAAATGCCACAATATTAAATTCTATAATAGTAGATCCGATCTACTATTATATAAAAAAAAAAAAAAAATGAAAAAAGCGTAGTCTATAGAAGATATGTGAAAAATTTAAATTTTAATCATTGATTTTAATCTCACGAGATAGACACATGTTTGGAGAAGCTAATTTATCAAATTATGTTATCTTGATCAGAGATTTGGAATTTTTAGAGAGTGTGTTCAAAGTTCTTTTAGTTTTCTTTAAGTGCGCGTAATAGTTATAAAGAATATAATAATTACAATGAACATAATCATATAAATTTCCATCATAATAGAAATCGCGTTACTTATACGTGGAATTCGCGGTTCAATTAATCGCCACTTTAAGCGTAAGTTTTTTTCTCACCACGAGAAAATAATGATACTGAAGCGGAAAATTCATTCATGCACGGCAGATCGACTCGTTGTGAACGAACGTCCTTCAATTCATGAGGAATTTCGGGTCAACGGGACACAGAGCTGGATAACTGGTTGCACCGGGAAACCGGAAATGGGGTCGAGAATGACGTCATCTGGCTTCAACTCCGTTTATTCAACCCCCAGGAATAAACTAGGTTTCTAGGACAAGCTATCCCCCTATACTAATCTTTTCACAAAAAGGAACTTCACTCCAAAAAATACGTTTTGAATTACGTAATACATGTAAGTTTTTTATAAACTACAATGCTATATAAGCTAACTATTAACAGAAAATGTCGATTATAATATAAGAAGAGTAATTATAAATATCCCGATAATTTAATTTAGTATTAACGTAATAAATCTATGATTATAATTTTATTAACGTCATCGCTCTTAAAATAAAGTTATTCCGGAATCTTCAGTTATAAAATAAGAAATATATAACATCGGTGTTTAATATCAGCGTGTTAAAAAATTTCGCTCTTTTAGTATATTTTCCAGATAAAAATCATTCAAGAGGCAAAAATCTAATTCATCACTCCGTCGCGTTTTCCTAACGATATAAGAGAAACGATCAAAGCTTTAGCGACCCACGGGTGACATTTAAACAAAGCAGTACGAGCAGAATAATTTAATAAACGTGAAGTACTCGTAAACATTTGTGTCTTATTTTTATCCTATTCTGTCTCGAATGTCGAGTGATAAAATAATGCGAGTAGATACAATTCACATTAAATATTTCATAGTATACATACATATTCGATATGTTTTTCGTAGAAATTGTCCCGGCGTGTATTCATAAGTGCCAATGATGGCACGTGCTTTGATTTCTGAACGAGCTGCAAGGTGAATGGACCGTTCAACGTCACTCTCAAAGTAGGTCGCCGTGGTCGGTTCTGGGTCGCGTATCGCCTTGTCTCTTGTACTGCCACCAGCAACGGCACAGTACAGTTCATTGAAAAACCGGGACTCGATCAATATCTCCCCCGATAAGCACATTAATAGCAATTTGCGATATGGATGAATATCGAATTCTAAACTCTTTGTGCAATAATCATTTATCGAATTGGGTCGCCGGAACCTGTATCGACTCGTATCTAAGAGAGGAAAACGATCGAAAAAACGTGGAATGGAAAAGAGAAAAGGAAGAAAAAAGAAGAGGAGACAGACGCATGAACGGAAAGCGGAAGCAGCCAAGTTGCTCAATGGAAGAGCTCAATCCCTGCGAGCGGATGCGAATGGGTAGGCAGCCCATTGAAGGTTGCACGGGTATATTCGCATTGCGTATGCGCAGCTTTGACGTTTCTCTTTATCCAGCAAAAGGATGTGAATATTCGCTTCATATCTGTTTCTCTTCGTTACGCCACACGAGAGAATCTCATCGCGATAACGAAAAGAACTGCTATTGTGTAGATGTAATCTCATCATGAAACTTCCAATTTCTTTAAAAAAAAAAAAAAATTATGAATATCCCAAAAAAGAATATCAGATCTTTTTCAGTAAAATATGAAAATATAAATAATCTTTAAATTATAACCGAAACTATATTTTTGCTTTCTCAAAAACTAAAAACCTTTCAATCGATTAACTAAATTTCATTTCATTTCTTTTCAGTCCATTTATATTAAGCAAAGTTTGTTTTAAAACTGTATCATATCTCAAAGTATTATCAAATAAAAAATATAAAAATTTCAGTTTGTTCTATTATTACGCTTGTGCAAAATTGGACACTTCTTTTATTGATTTATTTAATTTTCTTGTTAGTCTTAATTCTTATACAAAATTTTGTAATTTTTTGCAAATTTGATAAATCTTAGTATTACAAATTAAATTAAATTTATTACATATATTAATTCATGCAAAAGTTTATTTAATCTGCTTCAAAAACTATATTTATCCAAAATTGCAAAATATCAATGGCTACATAAAGCCATTATTAATTTATTTTGTTTAATTATTTCGTTTATTGAAATTATTTGTTACTTTATTAGTTTATTATTATTTTTTATTAATTATTTCAAGATATTTTTATTTCGGATATTTATGATAAAAAAATTGTTCGCTGATATGTTTTTAGCTGGTTTTGTGGCTAGTACTTTTAACTGATATTGTACAGTCAAAACATTTTTAATAAAATTTTTATTTTAGATTCTATTACAAAGATAGTATAATTGGAAAAATCTAATAATAATTTATCCCGATATTTCCGCTGAGAGACAATTGATTATCAAAAAGAATCTATTGTTAAAAAATAATGCGTGAGACGACACTTCATTTATAGCAAAAAAAAATTGTAGAGATATATTAATTATAAATCATTAATATATATAGATATAATGAAAGAACAAATCTAGCATAATATCTTATTAATGTTAAAAAATACAAATTAGATATATAAATTAAGACTCGTAGACAAAGTTTTCTTTTCACTTAGCTCAATATAATTATTATTATGTTTCAAGTTTTTCTTTGTAAATCATTGATTATTTGCTTAAATGAAACGTATATCGAAAACTGTGTGTTTTTTTATAGCTCGGCTACCGGATATGACGTAGATGTCTACGATCTTTTAACACTTGATTTTTTTAACATTTTCAGAGATGTTAAAAAAAGCATCTATTCTTCAAAACGGAATAAAAGACTTCTACAAGCAACTTGGAAAATTACACCTTTCGCGTCTTTGTGATTTTATTTTTCTCTATTAAACAAGTTTTATATATATAATAAAAATTATATATATATACTAAATAATATTATTACATAAAATATGATTTTTGTAGATAAGTAAATCTCCAAGAATATTGCTAAGACTAAGCTTTCTCATGTACAATCATTAGATTTGATTAAATAAACTGTTACGAATGATTACGTTCATTATTACCGTGTTGCAAAAATAAAAATATCGATATTGTGTGTCATTAATAAAAAAATAGAAAGTACAAAGAAGAAATAAAGACTGAATTAAAAATTGACATTGTATAATTTCATCAACGTGTTTAAACGTTTCTTATTAGGAAAGTAACAACTTCGAATACATTCTGCACATAATTATTGTTAAATCTCATGCATGTCACGTGTGCAAGATTAATGACATTATCATGTCCACAAATTATCTAACATAAATAGTTAGGAATACGCATTCATTTCTAATTATTTTCATTAATTGTAACAAAAAATGTAAATAAGAAATTGTGAATGCATTTTGATTCTTTCTTTCTCTGTCGTTGGATGCGTTTATGAAATTACGTATTTGTTAGTTAACTATAATAAAATGTAATAAAATGAAAGATTAACAGAACGAGAGGGCGTAGAAGTTTGCTGCGTAAGTATCGATTGGGGACGCTGTTCGCCAACGAGACTAGCCTACATTCTGTCTCTTTTCTTCACCCTTCCGAGTTACGAAGGCCGATTTGTCTCCCTCTCTCCATACCCTCTCAACGACCTAGAAGTTCTCATTCAACGCTCCCTCCTCTTTGCTCTTACTTAACCTTGCCACCCTCTATCGTTCTCTTTTTGCTTCCTCTTCTCTTGTGATTGCGTTTCGATGGACGTTTGAAAAAAATAGAGATACATAGCGAAAATGTAAAAAGGAGTAACAAATATCATAAATAATAGAGAAAATATTAAGCGGAGAAAAGATTAAATACCACTCATTTAAGCTAAACAGAAAATTAACATACGTAATAATAAAAACGCAAATTTCTATCTCTGATTACAATTATTTCAATATAGAGCGATTATTGCTACGAAAATACTACTTCTCGTTGAACGAGGATTGAGACGAATTGAACGAGTTGGAAACATAGAAAGGAAAGGCGAATCAATG
>Ga0157364_1008511_pt1 | contig 10622 bp, 6 predicted proteins | sample AttsexASBM2_FD_111476 | JGI IMG/M metagenome (GOLD analysis project Ga0157364, IMG submission 111476) | Fungus gardens microbial communities from leaf cutter ant in Ribeirão Preto, State of São Paulo, Brazil - Atta sexdens ASBM2 | ecosystem: Host-associated > Fungi > Mycelium > Unclassified ... | reverse complement strand
ATATATATATATATATATATATATTTATTATATATATATATATATATAAATATATATATATATATATATAATATCGTATATATAAAATCTGCGGGAGCAAAGTGCTCTTTATATATACATTTGTAACATTCCATCTAAGTGCAAACGGGCATTGTATTTAGCATACCTATGTCAGAAGGAATTTCGAATATAAAAGAAAGACTTTTTCATGCATGGGGTAATAACACTTTACAGCGAAAAATAACAACCCTTAATAGCGCAATTTTAAAAATCTGGTTTTACCCGTTTGGCGAGACAAAGAGAATGCAGGTTGAATGGAAAGAAGCCTTGGTTAAAGTCCTTTAACGACGTACGTTTTGTGCATAGCAATCTGTATGGCATTAAAAAATCTGTTCAGCTCTGTCTTCTCATGAATAATTTCGCTACCATGAAATGTTCTTTTTAACAAATAAGACGTTTATAAAATTTTAAGTATATAATATATTGCTTGTTTTTACATGTTCTTATATTCTCTATACTTGTTCTCAGTGAAATCCCAGTAAAAAAATCACAATACATGTAAAATTATGTTTTTAATAAATCTTGATATTTTATATCAAGATTGCATTTCTTTTTTGAGATTAGTGAGGCTACTTCGTGTTGTATCTCCTAATACACTTTTAAAAATAAATGCTTGCTTTGCAGAAGCATATGCGACAACGAGATTAATTTACATTCGTGCGTCAGTCGAGTGAATGACCTCGATTGCGACGCATACGGAATTGGTTTTACGTGAAAAAGAAGGCTAAGCGCAGAAGGCTAACTCGCTCAAAAGTTAGATTGTCGTTCGTATAATCGACCGCATCCGCGATTCAATGATTTCATTGCGCAATACGTATCGATGGCAATAACGACACGATGTCGTTAACATTACTCATGCGAGATAATTTTCGATGCCTCTTCGTTGTATTATTTTTTAAAGTATATCAGCAAATTATTATTTTTAATTGAGAGAGAGAGAGAGAGAGAGAGAGAGAGAGAGAGAGAGAGAGAAATTAAACTACTACCACTCTTATATCGTATTTTTAATGCTGGCAAACGAGTTAAACTAGTTTACACATTCACATTATTCTATTACATAATATCCAAAATAATCATATCTAACTTTCTGACTTGAATTGATGTATTATCCAGTATAATTAAGCGATGATGACATGCGGTTATTGTTTTTATTATTGTGCCCGGTGATTACGCAAGATTATATCTATTAATGAAAATTAATATGACTGTGTCAGTAAAAATAACGTCAATAAAAATTTACTACATTTATCTCATTCTATAATATTTTTCTTTAGAAACACTAACAATTGAAAATGCAATTAAATCTTCCTTTGCATTTCCAGAAATGTGTGAATATCTAAATGAGCTGCCGATTATGAAATCAGTCGCGACTGCTAAATTGTTTTTACGATATATTGCTGTCGCTAGCGGGAAAATATTTATCGACATCATGTAGTGGCGAAGAAGCATACGTCTGATTAAACTAAAGTTACACTTGCCAAATATGGCAAAATTTTGTATTCAAAAAATATTATACTTTGCTCGATAACGACAAATTATCGACAAATTTCGGACTATGTACTCGTATTATCAAAACGCAAACTACCGTTGTATTAAATTTTGATCACATGCCTCTCGGGAAGTGCACACGAAGATAAATTATAGAACAAAAATTATAGAACATTTTCGAGCTCAACTTTAATTTATAACACGACACAATTCACAAATGGTAAAGAAGATAAGATTGTAACGCGAGAAATTGTAATTAATTGAGATAGAAAAGTGTAGGGCAACAAGTGCATAGTTGATTGAAATGGCAACGTTGGAGAGCCGAGTTATCTTCTAGTGTCTTGTAACACTGACTGCGTACAGTCAGTGACCCATAACAATTAGAGTCACGGGGAGGGAGGCTTTGCCGTACGGAGGGGAAAGCCAATCAACGGAAATGGAATAAACTTGTGTGATCCGGTAGGGTAAGCCGTCCGTATTTTTTTATCTTCCCAGAATAAGAATTTACTCTTCTTTTAATTCTCATTTTAATATGATTTCTGAAAACATGTAAATTTTTCACGTTTAATTTTTATACATCGAATGCATTGAATGCAAAAGACAGATTTGCAACTCAAATTGAATGTAAGTAATATAGAGTTGTAGAATATAATACAAAGTATGGGAAGAAATTCAAATTTTTTATATTAATGTTTAGGAGAAATGAGTGAAAGTCACGCGCAATGATTTGCAATTATCGACGATGATGAATTCACATTGATTGTTGATCACGATTTTTTTGAGATTTTATGAGATTTTGAGATTTTCAACGTTCCTAACATTCTTTATGCTGCAAAATGATGATAGCGAACAGACTTGGCGACATGATACTTGAAATATGATACGGAACGTATATATGAAACAGCTGAATTATTAAAAAATGTCTGAGTACACGTGCAATAAGTCACATGTTGATGAGGCATCGCAGTCTTTCTCTTTCCATACACATTTATATTGAAATATAAATTTCATTTTAAAATTAACTGCGTCTGTTTTATGCATTAAAAAATTATACGCGCTTATCCTTTAATAAGTAAAGAATTCAGCTGAAAGCGTCCTGCTCAATAGTCTTCCAAATATATTCTATCATTTAATCGATGGAATTTTTCAGAAACAAAAGTTTATATTTCTTTGGATGTACAAATAAAGACATCTAAAAATATTTACGATACAAGAAGATATGAATATCTATGTAGAACGAAAAACAAATTTTTAAAATTTCGAACTTGTTATTTTATTATAATGTGAAATATTCTACGCATTATCTTTCTAGTATTTTATATCAATTATTTTATGTGTTATTTCTGTAAGATTATAAATGTGAAATTGTAAATGAAACAAAAACTTTCTTGAGTTATTTAACAGAGGGAGAGAGAGAGAGAGAGGGGGGGAGGCAGTTTGTTTCTGTATTTTGCAACCATGTATTTTGATCTCGTTATTTACTTAATATTGTTTCTACTTCAAAACAGTGTAGAACTGGTTTTGCTAACGAGCAAAACATATATCTATCTCAGTGCACCTGCAGTTTCCTTAACCAATACCTATATTTTTTCTATGGCAGCAGCACAAAATTAAATTCAAATACTGAGTTTTACAATCAATTTTGCTCGACGATGGCGTTTGATGATCGTCTTGAAATTTTCCATTGCACTAACCGCGATTGAGTCTGCTTAAACCTACTTCAATTAGATCTAAAGTTGTTTGGATCATTCGACGCTCTGTGATCGCGTTTCCTGCGTTTAATGGGACGACGCAATATACCCCTTTCAATAGTTTCAACCGCGAGGCTACTTAAATAATTCTTCTCCATTGGCTTTTGAGCCGCTGTATATCATCGCAACAAGCGAACGGCCATATTATCGCAACGTTCAATTATTATCCTTCGACCGAGATTTTTTTTTCTTTTACGTCACTATAATTCACTGCGGCTGTAATGGTAAATATACGCTAATAGGAAGTTGCCGCAGGTGGACTTATCCAGTTCTCTTTCCCTTCGTGCCTTCAGTTTGCCTCTTAAGTTTTATCGATTTTTCGAAAAGGTACTACAACAGAAATCCTTATAGTATCTCTTATTCTTTCCAAGGTTTATATAACCTCGTTAAATTACAGCTGAATTTATCTTATTTATTTTTAATGTAAATGAGCCGTTTATTTTACTCATAGTCATCAATAATATCGCTGCTAAATGTAATTGGAAACTCATATATGCAGATAGTTATTTAGCATTTAGCATTAAATATTTAGCATTAAAAAATATTCTCTGTAGATAAAAATATTCTATGTAGATTTCAAATAGAAAATTATTTAATAGGAATTGCTGATGATATCAGTTTAATCTGTTGTTCATTGATGCAAATAAGATATTCAAATTTGCAATTTTTACAAATAGTTTAAAAAGATTTAACATCATTTCATTATATACATATAAATTGTAAATTTTTTTGTATATCTTATTACAGATCTTATAATGTCAAATCTTTTTAATAATAATATTTTTGCATTGGAATTATCAACTTTATATACAGGAAAGAAGTTATGGATTATGTAGAAAGTTGTACATATAATATCACAATATTTTGTATAGTTTACACTGCATTTTGAGAGTGATCATCAAAATTATTTTTTCACAGTTTGCTTAGATGTTATAACATGGATTCTGATTATTAATGTGTAAAAATCGTATTTTAGCTTTAGATATCAGATAATTTTACAAACATGTATGTACTTTTTACGTAATTTTGAGAAATGTGTTGATATTAATTTTGTAACTTCAATCTAGTTTAGAGGGTTTGAATGTGGCTTTAAAATGATATAATTGAATTTAATAATGAAATGTGTGCATGTACAATATGTAAAATTATATACTATACACTAGTTGGTGTTCTACATCCCCTCTTCTGTTTCATAACTACAATCTTTTATATTCCTCTCTTTTTTAAAGTTATATAAAGATTTATATAATTCTATTTATTTTATGTTTTTAATATTTTATATCTTTAATTTTTTTATTTATTTTATTTCAAATAAATCAAATTTTCTAGAAATTGTTCTGAAAATTTATTCAGTTTTTCAAGATGCATAGAATATTATATAGAATATTATCCACCTGATGTCTGGCAGATGCTTAAGCATACACATATATTATACAAATTTATTTGTCATTTGATGTACGAGCAATCATCGGTGTAGAGAAACGTACCGGTTTATGCTCGTGAACCAACGTTAAATTTCACATAACTTTCTATTTTACACTCGATAAGTGTTGACGCCACTGCGAAAGTATCTGTCATTTTGGAATCTTACATGATAGATGTCATTTTGATTAAATATAGAATAAAAAACAATCGTAACATATAAAAAAAGTAAAATTACGACGTGAACTACTTTTACGATTATTGTTTTGAAATCTACAGATTAATTTATTAGATAAATAAAATGATCTTAAATTGAAAGAGAGTAAGAACGCGACATCAACATCACGTTGTGTCGGTAGGAATGTAAAATCCTAATCACGCGAGTTGAAAAACCACTCTCGCATCCTCGAAAGCAACGGCGAAAGCGGAACTCGTTCCTTCCATTTTACTAATTTGAAATGTGACTTCGCTTTTCTCAATGTCTTGCTATCGTCATTTCGCTAACCTTTTTTTCTTCATATGCATTAGTTATAGATATAAAAATATTAGCACATATATGATTTCTTAACATACATAAAAAAGATGATTTTGCTGAAATATCTAAAAATTGAGCTAGAAACAGATCTTAAAATAATTTGTTGGATTATCAAAATAATTATGAAGGACACAAAGCACAATGAGCAAAAAATTTTTATATTCCAGCAACCATAGCTTAAGCATTTTAATTATTGTGATGTGTTTAAAAAAAATTATTCTTTTTAGATATTCAACTTAATTTTGAAATACTTTAGCAAAACCATTCTTTCCATGTAGTACAGATGTCTTTAATAAAATATATTGATTACGTACAAAAAAGAAGTATTGCACGGAAATTTAATAAATCTACTCTCCAAAAATCTGAATCTGTGGATAATCTATTGAAGTAGATATTTGATTACTGAATTATCAGCATATCATATTGGTACACTTGGCACTGGATAATCAATGAAATTCAACTATAATAACAGAGAAAAAGTTTGAGCATTATATAGTTAAAATATCGATATTTGCACGTTCTAACATATTATAATTTCAATTTTACAATACCATATACATTGAATGCATATTTATACACTGAAGCAAGATTCGCTATAGATTAGGGATACTACATTTCATTCATTAATTAACAATGGCATATTCGATACTGAATCATGATTATCCACTGATTCAGATTTACAGAGTATAGAATAAAGATTGCATTCGTGTATATGTTGCATCGAAATAATTATTTACAAGTATATTGCATTCACAAATAAAGTACCCTTATAAAATGTCTTATTATATGAAAAAGAAAACACGCAGTTGGGATTTGCTATTGTTGGGATTGATCAGTTTTGAAAAATCAACATCTTTGATGCAATCATCGACAGACAGAGTGATAGTAAGCGAAACAATCGAGACGTTCTCCGTCTCGATGTTCTTGTAACCTCATGAATATGTATGGTTCCTTTCGTTCGCTGCTGGCAACTTCGAATCTGGGTATATAGAGTGATCTTTTTTTTCGATAAACGACTTCCTATTACTCGTGAATTACCGGAGATTCGTATATATCGTTGAGCCATGACGGTGCGATATCGTTTAACATCAAGACGAAACGTCTGTCGGTGCGTAAACAGCACGCAGATATGGCAATAATAAATTTCACATTCACCACATTGGTATCGCGTTACTCCATTAACGGAACAAAACATATGCACTAAATAACTCGCATGCATATGACTCACCTTCACTGCGTTGACCCAATGAGGTTTAGTCATATAGAGTACAGTTACAAAAACAACGTGGCTGACGGCTGATATATCGAGCACTATTAGACCTCACACAAACCCAGACTTACTCTTGGTTATTTTGAGTGAGAACGTAACGTATTTAGCTTCTATCCGTCAATATGTAACAAAACAATTTATTAGCGCGTGGTATTAATACATCAAAATCAAGAAATACTTTTAAACAAAAAAAAAATACGCACGCAGTGTCTTATGAAATTAACGAAGCAATTAATCTCACCGTATCCGCGCTATTCTTCTGTGCGCGAAAATAAAAATCGACCGAGCGGTTGCATAATTATAACTTGGCGCTAATCGCTTCGTGGTATTCTCATAGACTGCAAAGGCCACTGGGGCAAAGAAGACAGGAGCGTATAGGAATGTCAAAGTTTACCCCAGAGTCCGCGATTGAGTAGTCTGGCAAACTATAAAGTGAACGCGACGGAAATGCGATCCGCTTTGGCCGCGGGGGATTAATTTCAATCGCGAATCGAGAGCGGTTGCATTGTGCAAAACGATGCAGCCGGTTCAATTCCTGGTAACAACGAGAAAGACGAATTGGGGCGTATATGCGTCGTTTGAGAGATAAAAATCACGGCGGAGTTCAATCGGGCTATCGCGCACTCGTTATGTCAGTTAAATGTCGATGCAATGCGCGTTCGATTGCACGTGCTCGTGTAGCGCACGCTAAACGTCATTTAACTTTCCGGTCTCCGTTAATTATTAACGATGGTCGATTTAATTATTATCCGCTCCCACGAAGCTTCATTAAACGTTAAATTAATTTCTACCACGATCATCTATTATATCTACTGTACCGCATTTCACGGTCCGTTACGAATGCATTATTCAGATTGGTATCTATAAATGAAACTCGTTGTCAGAAAGGTTGAATAATTCTCATCGCGAGTAAATTAGTCATATACAATATATTATTCATAGAGAAAAATAAATGTGTATTGCAAGTTTACCCTTTGCCGTTTGAAAAGGAAATCTACTCAAATGTAACCTTAAATGATTGTTTGATAAATAGAAAGGACGGTCAAATTGACTCCGTTGTTCTCGCCAAACCTAATCCATCAGATCCGTTCCCCTTTGCGAGGCCAAGTAATTTCATCTCTTCGATTGGACGACAGAAAACTTAATTACTACTTCGCTCGTCGGCGTACTCTTGTGACTAAAACAAGAGTTCCGTCTCGAATTCTGTCCATCCTTAATGGAATTTCCAAAGCGAGTTACGCTCCTATTGAACCGCGTCATTCTTTTCTTCCATTCCGTTGAACATCGATACCGCATCACGTATGTGTATTTTATATACTCCACTTTTAACATCGTTTTAATGACTTCTGCCACATCATGCGTCCGTCATAATTTTAAGCTCCTTTTTTTTGCGGCTCCATATACGAGGGAAAAGTTGCAGCTCAACTTTCTTTCACTCGGACTTGCACTTCGAACCTTTACTGATTTTAGTGACAGAGAACATGGAACATGCGTACGCATCGATGCGTCTGATACGTTACATACGGGCGGATACGCTTAATTGAGTGAAAATATTAAGAGATGTGTGCTTAATCATCTCTTATAAGAGGCACATAGGAGAAAATTCTAACGGATTTTTACCCTTTTAACTGGTGTAAACTTGCTTCTCTTATAATTGTAATATATGGTCTTGTCTTCTCGAAAAAGTAATTGTTGCGGATTCGCCGTACTTCGAAGTGTTACTGTGGTATTTTATTGTTCACGTGGTTTGTGACTGTTTTTCGAAAAAGTGAAAGAAAGACAGTGATATAATTGATGATATTGTCTAAAATTTCATTGTTTTTATTTATTTATATAATGCTGGGGAAGGATGGCTCATGCGCCAGTGTTTTATATCGAACAAAGATTAGAAAGAAGATTTATTTCCTGAAAATGTACTTTCTCTGCTTTGTTTTTCATGTAAACTCAAAGTTTCATCAAATTGCATTTAAGAAGACTGAGATTTGCCGGTGCAATCTTGCAAAATTCAAAGTGCTTCGCAACGCTGTTGCTAATTATTACCGTCAGCTCGTTTTTGCATTTCTCGAGGAGTAACTGGAGAAGTTGCATTCATGAAACATTTGTAACTACGCTCTCCATTCAAATTCAAATTGTAGGATAAGCAATATTGCTCGTTCAAATTTCAATCGTGGAAAATAAGCTACTCTGTATCAGTTATAATAAACACTATCTGCGGGAAGCGTATGCCGTCATACAGCTGTCTTCTTGACTCTCTCTTCGTCTTGCTCGTTCCAAAAGCATAATTCGAGTTAACGATCGTCAGGGCAGCTTGGATAATCATGACAATGGTCTGCGTTATTATGATGTCCATGCAAGGTGTCCGCCTCCGTATCGAGACGCGACGAAGCGAAACGGATGCGGGACGGCTGGTCGCCCACTCGCTGTCTGGAAGAAGATGTGCATTCGCCGTCTTCCTGATCGACAAGGAGTGAATTATCGAATCAAAATGCACGAAGGAAGAGAGAAAGAGAGAGAAAGAGAGAAGGTTCAGAACAACCAAGGTGCTCCGAATTAGGTGGGGATGAAGGCCGCTGGCTTCACTCGTGCAAACACCTCGATGGAGCACATCTAGACCCACAGATATAACGAGATACAGTATATACGCTACAACGTGGTAACGACGACTTCGTGCACGTGCGGTTGGAGACCGGTAGTGCAACTTCCTCGAATCGAGATAGGCTTTTCAGTATTCCAACGTTCGCAAGATGCGAATGTTGTTTCATGGTAGATGGGCTTCTTAGTAGCTCAATGTTCGTTAGATAAGATGCGAATATCGTTTCATGGTGAAAAAATTGAATGGGACACTAGAAGCGTTTCTCTGGCATCCACGACGCGGTGAATTAATGATGAATAACGGTGGATATCGTTGCAAGGAAACGTTTTAATTTATAGAGATACGTTTGTACAGAGTGAGCTCAGTATATGGAAATCATTTTGTTTGAATCATCAAAATAATACATAGGACGTTTAAACTGATTGCTAGAATGCTTAAAATTTTTTTTGCAGTATTGCAGCGTAAGCGTTTTACATAATTATTTTGATAGTCTAATAAAATTATTTTCAGATTCGTATCTGGCTAAATTTTAAGGTATTTCAACAAAACTTTTCATATAGAATTGATTCAGTTTTTAGATTTGGAACATTACGTCAAGACTGCCAGATTTTAAATACTTTAGAGAATAAATGGACTTCATAGTCAATTTGTTATTTGCTTATAACTTGATAAATTTCGTGCCGATTTGATCTATGTTTCAGATATCACTGACCCAGGTAGCCGCCCAGAGATGTGGTCACGCACGCGGCTCTTCTTCCTGGCATCGATGCTCGCGTTACTGATCGGCGTCCACATCACCAGGTCGCAGCGTCCGCGACTCGGCGGCGCCGTGAACGTCTTCAGCCGTTACGGTTACCTGAGCATCAGTATGCGAGTAGTGCCGCGTAACGATACGGAGACCTGGATATTCCGTGAACCCACCCTCGACGTCTTTAAGAATTCCACGCCGTTGCCGCTCAAGCAACGCCAAGCAGGCAAAAGTATTAGTGTCTTCGATGGCGACTTTCATATGGAATTTTGCGACAATATCAGGTATATGATTACACACAATAAGGTAGATAAAAGGTCTCCGCAAATGAGAACAGATAAAATCAATAGAATTCATGTGGCTTATTTGGATATATCTCTAATCATCAAAATTAATTTTCAACTTTTCATGGTATCGCGATGAACTAAATGCGAATATTTGATATAAAATTTGATATAAAAAATAAAAACTCACTGATATATTCATAATGTCAAATTATATACATATTTGAATTATTTTTTATCATTTTCTGTAGGTCGCCACTACTCCTATATCAATCTATTGTTAATTTAAAACAATGGAGTTAAATAACTTTAACTCAAGAAAATGTACTAAATTTTTTACTCAGTTTATTATTTACGAAGTATATACGTTAATATGAAAGTTGTTTATTTGAAAATTTATGACGGAAATGGATTGATTTATATTTTATACACATGGAAGTTAAAAATAACAAAATATTTTTTCAAGAGATT
>Ga0157364_1008510_pt1 | contig 10623 bp, 5 predicted proteins | sample AttsexASBM2_FD_111476 | JGI IMG/M metagenome (GOLD analysis project Ga0157364, IMG submission 111476) | Fungus gardens microbial communities from leaf cutter ant in Ribeirão Preto, State of São Paulo, Brazil - Atta sexdens ASBM2 | ecosystem: Host-associated > Fungi > Mycelium > Unclassified ... | reverse complement strand
GTGATCATATATTTAACAAAGAGAAAGTATATATAAAAAAAAAAAATTTGTAAAAAAAAAAATATTTAAAAAAACTATATATATATATATATATATATATATATATATATATATATATATATGAATACATATATATGAATACATCAGCTAAGTAAGAGAAATCACCTAGTTATGATCAAAGTTCGTTGGAATAACATTTCTATATATCAAATTATATTTGATCCGCTTGAAAGTTGAAACTAATACTGGTATAAAGCACATGTTTATCTATCGTACGATTGACTTGATATGAGATATTAATTACGAAAATTGATTTCATTCTGAAAATCATCATCTCTTGTAGAAATCATCAATAAATTATAATCAAGTCAGAGAAATCATAGCAAATTATAACGAAAATAACGCAACTTACGATATAATATCGAAGTACTAATTTATCTTCTTTTTTATTAAAAAATAAAGGAAATTTTTATTTTTCTCGCAGACTGAAAATTAAAATAAATCATAATAAGTTAATTTAATGAACTTTCAAGCTGATTTCAACTGATTTCTTCGACAAAAATTTGAGTTTGAAAATCTAATCCCTCTCCTAAGAAAACTCAAGAGGGAGACATTTTAGGAATGAAAGTAAGGTGTACAAAAGACAAAATTACAAACGCGAAGAGAATATAAAGACGGAAGAGAAAGAGAAATAGCAAAAAAAAACAAGAAAGCATCCGTCAAATACAGCGCATGGCGACAAAGAGAACGCATCAGAACGATAAAAGAAGAAAAGATACGTGGTAGTGAAGTAATAGCAGGATGGTTCAGGATCGAAGAAATGAGCATGGTATGAAAAAGATGTGAAAAACGAAAGAAAAAAGTAAGAGAAACAGAGAGAGAGAGAGAAAGACGGATAGATAAAGGGAAACGTTAGGCCGCGTAAGGATGGCCAAAAGGATTTGGCGTGTTGCCAGAACCGGTCAATCGACAGTAGATAACCTCCAAACTCATCCTGTGCGACGAGAATTCTGCGAGTAAAAAGGCTTACGCCGCGGAAGAAAAGAGAATGAGAGAAAGCGGCAGAGTAAGTTGGGGAAAGAAGAGAAGGGAAGCGATATCAAAGGGAAGCCAGCTCGCAAGTCATGCTGAGCTTCAACCTCGATACATCTCAAGCTGACTCTTGGACGGTTGCATTAAAATCTGGCAAGAAGCAATGGTCAGATTTTACAACGACTTTTCGAAGTTTTACTTTCGAAATTTATACTTCTAACGATTTTATACGCAACGTTGTCATCGTAATCGAATTCCATAAAGGAAGAATCTAAGTGGCAAAAATAAAAGACTGAGAAACGAAATTTAAAAGAACTAAATTCACAAAGGAGGTCAATTTCTTAAAAGTTTATATCTATGAATGAATTTCCGGACCAAAAACAATAATTGATTCTTTAAATAATAAAAAATGTTATGTATTACAAATAAATATAATATTTACTGCAAAATAATATAATACTATAAAATAATTCCAGCAACGAAAATATTGCAAAATCTACAAAATTAATATGAAACCTAAAATACGTCAAATTAACTCCCTCACAGCATTCATTCCGCGAAAGCATACTCCTTTCCTATCTTAATATAATACCAGTGCGAATTTCCGACGAAGATAGAGAGAAGGCCTTTTGAAATAGTAAAGATGTCGAACATAGTCAAAGATTGAATTTTCGACCGGGACCACACACAAGAAGGATATTCCCCTTGGAGCTTCAGTACGTCAGATAAGTAAGTGGATAAATTTCTACCAAGAGCTGCGAAAGCAAGACCGACGAAAGAAAAGTTCGACAAGATGAAGCCCGAGGAAGCTGGTATAACCAACTGTAGAAACGAAGACGATTACAATTTGCACCCCATTAACTCTTTGATCTCCACTGAGTTTTTAAGACAGTTTTCCGTTTTTACGTTGTTATCCTTGCAATAAATAGACAATGATAAAGATATTCCGTAAGACATACAGGAAAATTGTTGTTAAACTTGACACATTTTACAAGTCTCAAACGGTCCAAATTTTTGTGTTAATTTAATACAAAATACATTAAGAAGTAATATTATATAAGAAAGTAACGTATAAAGTATGACACAATTTGTGGAAGAATATTTTTCTATTAAAATTAACATTTATAATATGTTAACACATTATTATCTTAAAATTTACGTTTTAAAATATATTATTTTTATATTAATTGTTTGCTTATAAATTGAATTAACACGACAAATTGTTACATATCAATTTAACAACAAAATTCTTAAATAACATTATTATATTAAAACAATTACACTAAATTAATATTCGATTAAAAATTCAAACATAAAAATTTTAATAAGAATCGATTTTAGCATAAATACAAATATTTTCTACTGTGTGTAGGATATTACGTAAATTAAATATTCTATAATATAAAAAGAATTCATTTATTACATCATACGTAAATTTAACGTGAAACGTGTGCTGGAAGATCTGATCGATAATAAACGGTTGCGGAGACTTAGAAATTATGAAATGCTTGTTATTCATGCTGAGTGAGAAAATTTTCACTGCACGTACGACGAAGAAAGAGGACCTGTTCGCTGATGCAAGACGTAATAAGAAAAAAAAATGCCAAGTGTAATTTAGCGAGGCGAGAACAGAGGGAAGATGTAAAAAAAGGAAAGCATACGAGTTTTGAATCGCGTCGACGATCGATGGTAGAAGCTCTTGAATCTGAAATGTCTGAAACGTTGAAACATAAGACCGAAAAGAGGGCGACGGCCAGAGATCGAACCTTCGAACCCTCTCAGAATGACGACAAACGGAGAAATAAAAAAAAGAGAGATCGCGGGAATGATAGAGGAAAAAAAGAGAAAAAAAGGAAAAAAATGGTTGGAATCCGAGAATTACGAGGACACGACCGATATCGGAGTGGATAAATTCCTGACAAAAGAGCCACCGCCATTAAGGTAAAGGGTGGAGATGTAAAAAAGTGTTCGAGGCAAGCGGGGGAAGATGAGGCTGAGAGTAAAGGGTACGGAGTATGAGCTCGGGACGAAGGAGAAAGATGAGAATGATGAAATCCGGTATATGCTCTCTGCTTACTAATACAGCGCGGCCATATGCCGCGTAATATCGCGATTTCTATGATACCTGAACTCTCTCTCTCTCTCTCTCTCTCTCTCTCTCTCTCGCTCACCCTTTCTCTTCTATGCGCAAGAAACTTCGAACTCATTCGAGTGGGACGAGAGATTATGTATCCGACGACAGATAAGTGTACTCCGAACGCGCTTATCTCGATCTAAGAGGGATATTCACTAGTCGCGGACACTTGTATTTACTTTCGCGTTTATTTATCATGCTGATGAGGAAAGGTATCCCGGCTTATCGCGAGTGCAATGGGATTTCGTTGTATGTAACTCCAACAGTCGTGTACCTGATCCTGATGCCCCGGAATTTCTTGGGATTATTCTAAGAACTCTATTTAAGATTCTGGAAACTCAAGGTCTCTGATTTTCTTCAGCCATAATCAAATTGTGATGTTGAAAGCTAGAAAAAATGTGATTCGTTTCATGCAATATACGCTGGAATAATGGAATTTTTCTTGTGTAATCATATCCGCGCGTCTGATAATATGGATTGAGATAGATTAAAGTGTATACCATTATATATCCCGTTTAATTTATACAGTAACAATGTAGTCAAACATAGTTCTCTATATGCAACATTACGTAGGAACGTAAGTTAGGTTGAGATGATTGAATTAAACACGAACTAACGCAGTTGCTTCCCAATATTAACTCGATTTTGCGACGTGTATTTCGCGAATTTGTTGTAGCAGGAGAAACAACGAGAGAGGAAAGCGAGAGGAAAGCGAGAACAGACATGACTGCAAATATTACAGCTTTAGCCAAAAGCATGCTTATAGACAATATGCAAAGACAATAATTTGTCTTTGCAAAGATTATGGTAGCTTATCTCATAATTTTTTAACAATCAAATTATTTTTTATTAAAAACTAGTATTTCATTTTTTAGTTGACAATCGAGATATTGATATAAAAACATAATAAAATTGTAGTAATTGTAGTACATTAATTTATAGCAAAAAAAATTACTTTGAATCAGATAAGATGTTTCTTATAGATTTTTGAATGCTGAAAATATCTGTGCAATACCCAGCGATACATAGCTCTATATATAAGTATGTATAAGTATGTGTATGCGTTTAACAGAATCTATCAGTGCCCTAATGAAGTGAATGGCAAGATTCACGAAACATTGGCATTAGCACTGGATGACGACATGGTGACTGCAAATCCTTCGGCACCCCTAAAAAAATTCCCATAAAGACCAAAAAATTTATCACGATAGGTAACACTGTATGTGTATGTGTATTAATAATCATAAATTAGAAATTGTAAATATACATAATTTTGTCATCATAGACGAAAAATTTCCTATCTTACTAATCTGTCACAATTGTCCGATTTGATTTTTCTTTAAATATATGTTAAATACAAAAAAATATCTAAGAAATACGTACTTATGTTTTTATTGGTTCAATTTAAGATTTAAAGGCAAAATAATTCTTCAAAATGTAATGAAATAGGAATAGAAGTTTCTCATAATATTATATTTTTGAAAAATTTAGATATTAAACAAAGTATTAAAAAGATTTTTAAAATCTAGACGCACAATTATAAAAGTATATTTAAAAAACTACAAAAATTTTATCTGAAATATTTTTTACACTCATTGTTTTATTGATTAGAATCAAATATAATCGTTATCTTTAAGGAGTAACTTCATCCTTTAAATTTCAAATTGAGTCAATATAAAGATATATGTCTTTTAGATTTTTGGGTTTAATATATTTTAAGAAAAATTAGATCGGTTTTGGAAAGTTGCAGGTCCTTTGTAAAAAAAATTAAAAATAAACGAATAGATAGATTCTGATCGTATCAATTCGAATTCTAATCTATGACAATTAGATAACTAGATGTTTAATCATAGTGACTGCAATTCTAATTGATACGATTAAAATTTACTGTTTTGATCATTTTCAATCAGAAATTTTTCTTAATGTACACGAAAAGGACAATCTTGCCTATCTAAAAATTTAGCTGAAACAAATCTCAAGATAAATAAATTTTAAAATGTAAAAGATGGATCGCTAAGGTATCTGCAGGAATAATTTTGTTGGATCATCAAAATACGATATTTACGTAGGAATCTCAAGTATGATAAGCATTGCTACAAAAGTTTCATCATTTTAGCAACCAGTTTAAACATCCTACATAAATATTTTAATAGTTCAACAAAATTATTTTCAGATCCGTATTTAATTAAAATTTCAGATATCTCAGCAATATCATCCTTTGTAGAAAAATCCTATATTTAAATCTTTCATATTTTGAGATTTATTTATTTTGAGATACGTCCTTTCCATGTAGAAAAACTCTATTTAAATTCTTCATAACATGACTAAAAAATAAGATATAAAATTACTCAAATTAAATTACTCAAATATTAAAATAAAAATAATTATTTTATAGAGGATAAACAATATATTTATGATTTCTAATAAGAATTTCAAAATAACGTTAACTTTTTTTTTTACAAAAAAATGTAAAGTATTGCAAAAAAACCACTTTTACACCTCAATTATTCCAGAAACCTGAGACAGACGTGCTGGTGAAATTTGGCTTATAGCATCTAAATATATGAAAAACATTTTGTCTGTTTAAATTAATTAAGAAAATTTTGTTTCTAAATTAGTATAATTGAAATATTTTACCAAAACACAACTTTCATATTTGTTACAATTCAACGATTCAACGACAAAATTAACCTCGGCTCTTAATTTACAAGGATAGACTAGTTTATTAAAGACTTTCTTTTCCTTTTGGACAAGGCTGTAGAAATCTGCAATTTATCTCTCGTTGAGTTCAACGAGAAACGCGGCGCATATTCGCCGTGCCTTCTTGTAACAGCTCGACAGAGCTTTTCGCGAAAATTTAGCATTCGCCCTCGTTTCGCCGCACTTTGCAACTTCCCGTGGAGATGTGGCGGTTTACGAAAAGACGCTCGGAATATTCGCACGCAGAAACTCGCGGGATACATTCGTGACTCTCTCTCCCTCCCTCTTTTCTTCCTCTCCTCTCCTCTCCTCTCCTCTCCTCTCTCTCTCTCTCTCTCTCTCTCTCTCTTCCTTCCCTTTCTCCCCTTCTTTTTGTTTTTTTCCCTTTCTTAGATAAATAGCAAAAGGAGATACTATAGAGGATAAGGGGAAAAGATCGGACCGAATCTCTTCGAAGCGTCTACTACGATTGAACGCGATGTTTCTACTCGAATAAACCGCAAGATCGACCCGCAATCGTTGCTTCAGACAAGAAATCCGTGGTACGGAACGTCGACGAACGTACTTTCTTTCGTGCGAAAATTTGCAAGAGTTCTAGAATTCTCGTGGATTCATTTTCAAATGAAATCTTTACAAATATAAATGTAACTGATGCAGCAAAATCGAGACTTGATCTAATCAAATTTGGACGAATTTGATTTTCGCATTTTTAAAAATATCTTCTTTGCTCTAAATAAGATTTTACGATAACAGAATTGATTCAAATTTAGAAGAGTCATCATCATAGCAAGATTTAAAAACAATTAATATTAATACGCACAATTTATTTAGCACATATTATGATATCGTAAAAAATACGTGACTTTATTAAGAAATAATTTAATAATTCATTCTTTAATAATTCAAATATTTAGATTTGGCAAGACATTCGATAGATGACCAATATACATGATACCTTCATGTAGATTCAAAGACCATTAAGCGGAGATCTGCGCATATATATGCGCGACTGTGTAGATCAAACTATTTAATCGGATATGTAGATAACATTGCTTTCCATGATTAAGAGCGGCTCTCGCAGGTCAAAGGGACAGCCTCGTAATCAGCCGCTATGTACGTACGCGGATCTGTATCATTGCCTACTGGAATATTAAGATCCACGATATATATGAGATTGCCTAATAATCTGTCACGATAATTTGAAATGTTCAAAGGGATCGATGTCTGTGTTATTTACCATTTCCATATCAACAAATTAGTTTGTGTTTAATGATAACAATTAATGAGTACATTTCAGTATAATTATTAAAACTATTTAAATTGAATATAATACAAAAATGTTATAAAATAGTTAATAAAGAATTAATATGAAATAAATATACTATACAAATGAATAAAAGATTATAATTATGAGTAAAATTGCATTTTATCGCAAGGTATTTGTATAAAAAACATTTTTACGCAAATCTGACATATTTAATGAATGTTATTATACTGACTCGACGTAGACGGAGTGAGAAAATTAATTTTGCCGAGGTGTTGCAAAAGAAATGCTCCGGGAAATTGAAATGATTGAAGAACCAATTGGTACCGCTCAGGAGTTGTAATACTCTTGAGTAAACGTACCGTCTTTGTAGTTGTAATATTTCGCGTTCCGATACTTTCCTTTATAACGCAAGCGATAAACGCGAGGATGCTTCAACTGAAGGTAAATACTTCGCTTCTGTGAAATTAAAAATCTACTTTTCACATTTCACATACAGTTAATATAATTCTGACTCAATCTTAAAAAACTTAACTTTTCAGACACATTTAAAAAAAAATTTCGTTTGGCAAACATTGGAAGGCCAATTTTATATTGTTATTAAGCAAAAGTTGATAATTTTATCATTTTAATTTGAACCGATTTGAGTAGTATCATTTTTTCATACGAAACTCCTAAATTATTAATCTTGTGTTATTATCATTCCGATGAAATACGATCTGGCCGCGAACAGAATAGCGAGGAAGAAAACCAGAACGGTGTAAATGCCAAGCGGCAACTACTTGGAAAGGAAATTTATATGTTTCTCTACTTAGCCTGAAAATAGTACTGCAGATTCTCTAGAACATGAGTAAGTAAATTACGAAGATAATAATACTAAAACATCGTACTTTCTCTGGAATTCTCATTTTGCCCCAAATACCATAATTACTGCTATATCATCAAAAATTTCCAAATATAATCGGAAAATATATCGGAAATACAATGTTATTATAATTAACATACAATAACACGGTATACAATAAATAAATCGTTAATAACTGTGCCATAATGAATTATATTATATTACTTTGTACAGAGAATTTTTTATTATATTTTCTTACAAAGAAATTTTTTTGAAATGACATAAGCATTACAGCTAATTTAATTTACTCGATCAATGTATGTAAATATGTTACGTTAAACTAAGTGTTAAACAGTGTGTCTTTCACGTAGATGTTAATTTGTTCTCTCTCTGTACTATTGGAATTTAAAAAATCAATTATGCTACTATATTTTATTCTGTTAATCATAATAAGCTATCTTTTCTATTCATACTTTCTGCATTTGCTTATTCTTGCATTTTTATCACATTGCGTTGTAGTTGTATTTATGTATTTAGTCTTTGTATTTCATATCTATGTAACACTAAATAGGTAAGACATTATATTAGCTGCAGCCTTTTATCTATTGCGTGTAAATGTATGTAAATCAGTTTTTAATTTTTGTGTAAATTATTGCATTTAATAATGTTATTATTTTTGTTTATTAATATTCGACATATATCGATCTAAAGTCAGATCATTAACTTACTGTTGTTCTTTTCAAACAAAAATATAAAAAGATATAATTGGCAAGTAAGATATTCGAATGTGATTGATAAAAAAATATAAATGTTTCTCAAACATGACTTCAATTTTTTATTTTCTTTGCTTATAAATAAATCACTTAAGTAAATAACTGGTACTGCTTGAAGAAAAAAAATGAAGGCACATCGAAATACAAGGAAAAAAACGATTTTGCTGAAATATCTCAAATTTAATTGCATACAAGTCTAAAAAATAATTTTGTTGGATTAGTTATGTCGCTCAAGCACAATAATCAATGCTGCAAAAAGTTTTAATATTCTGATAATCAGTATTCTACGTAATAATTTTAACACAAGTAAGTGAAGAGAGCCATATATTCTAGCAAATCGAATATTGATGTCTAATATTATTTTTGCGCATATTTTTATAATTTCAATTTATGTAAATTGTATGTCGATTATTTATCAATCTCTAATTCAAATCTAAAGCTGAAGCACGTAAATTAAATTGACAAGTATAATAGAATTATTTTGATAATCTAACAAAATTATTTTCAGATCTAGCTAAATTTAAAATTCTTCAGCAAAATTATTCTTTATGTAGAGCGATTAGCATTTTGTCGAATACACATTGCACGATATATCATTGTAACGAACGCATTAATCTTGCGCATTGTCGCAAAATGCCGAAGTATTCCTATTTTCCGGCCAATACGCATATACGTATCTATGTACATACGTTATAACACACGACGTTCCAGCATGCACACGTACCTTGAAGTATCGTAAATATTCATGAGACCATAAATATTCATGCCAGTCCCGTTCAAAGGGAATCGTTTAAAGAAGGAAAAACCGAAAGATACGACACAGGTTCTTTCCAGGGATATATCTCCTGTTATCTGGTTCACTCAAGACGAAGAAACCTACATCTCGGAGATGAATCCAGATGATATAACGCATTTTTGACGTATCATCTCTGTTGCAACAAAAAACAATGTATCACAACGAGTTTGCAATACATTGTTTGCAATACACTAGTCTGTCATACACCATTAATTCTCGTGACAAATTACTGATATTATTTCTACGATAAATGTGAATTATTAATTGCAGTTGTAAATTTGTAATTAAGAAACATCTCTACAAGTATATTTTTAATATAATATTTTTAATATAACTGCAACTATTTCTTACATAAAATATTTTAAAAAAGATATCTTCTTATAAAATTTTAAAACATTAACTTTTGTTAAAAAAAAAAATTTTCCAATTTTTAATATTAGATATATTTAATAATAAAGCTCTCTTGAATTAAATTCCCTTATTTCCTTACTAGAAAAAATTCATGAAAAAATTTCCAATAGATAATATTTAATAATTAACAATAATCGATAACAATGTGTTATAACATTTAATTATATCGTACAGTATAAAGCTTAAAAATCGCGACAATTGTCGGCGAGTTCGCTCGATAGAGAACGCAATCTCTTGATTTGAGCATCCTTTATATGAGACTCGAAAGAACGATTCTATGAAGGAGAATTAAAGGGGAACGAACATTCCAGAACTTGTCAAGGAAACCATAAATTTGCTTCATAAATATATCGTAAAGATTGCCCCTAGCTAGAAGTTCCTTCGACGATTTACACATCGTGTTGAAATCATCACAATTCCGCTTATTTCTTTATCTTACATCGCGTTAGCATGTTTGACGATCGAATATCAAATCGATACAAGAGACTCTAAAAGATTCTTGTAATAATTCTAATTAAATAAAAGAAATCCTACATTTGGTCACAGCGAATTTTAGTGCTTAAATATTTCTGTGTGAATTTATATGCGCGCGCGCACGCGCGCGTGTGTGTGTGTGTGTGTGTGTGTGTGTGTGTGTGTGTGTGATAACACAAACTATAGAAATCAAAG
>Ga0157364_1008509_pt1 | contig 10623 bp, 1 predicted proteins | sample AttsexASBM2_FD_111476 | JGI IMG/M metagenome (GOLD analysis project Ga0157364, IMG submission 111476) | Fungus gardens microbial communities from leaf cutter ant in Ribeirão Preto, State of São Paulo, Brazil - Atta sexdens ASBM2 | ecosystem: Host-associated > Fungi > Mycelium > Unclassified ... | reverse complement strand
TTCATGTAATATACTATCTAACACTGTAACTCTAGATATTTTGAAACACTCGTGAAACACCGATACAGTTATAATGTTTAATATTTAAAATATATTGCATTAGAGAGAAAAATATAATCTCCATAATGCAACGAGACTGTAATGCATTATTGATTCAACGTAAAGATGAAATGGCAGCCATTGCAAACAAAAATTGAGATGTTTCGTTTTTTATATATATTTAGGTTATTAAAAAAAATAAGGATGAAAAAATATAATAGTAGTCTTTTAGATATTTCAATACTACGAACATCTACAAGTCATTTGTGTAATTTTTCATAAAATTTACATAAAATACATTTTTTTATATACATATAACTTTGCCAATCAAATATCTGAATTTTTTATATTAGATTAGATCTTTAATTAACAGATTGTGAAAAATACAAAATAACATGTAAAACAATCTTATTGCATAGAATAAATATACATCAGAGTACTATACCAGAAATTAAATACATTCGTTCACAATCCGGCTAACTTTAAAGTTGTCCCTGCGCGTAACTAATATTGGACAGCACACGATTTGCACATGTAGAAGATTTGCACGTATGTACGAAGCATACCCTTGAGTACACAAGAACTTTACAGTTATATATGTATATGTAATGTGAGACACTTTCTCACCTAAGCTCCGAGACCAGTCATAAAGTCAGTACGTGTAGCTTATCTCGGACTACCCAAAGACAGTTACATTTAACTTACCAAACAGTATTTGTCTCCAAGTTGCATAACATTGTTCTCGATCTGCGAGGCACGTTTCCGTTATTGTTGGGGACCCCGACAAGCGCTGTATTGTATAGCCCGTTACAACATTTCCGGAACTCCTGTAGTAATTCTATGCTGATCAGACTGGCAGTTGATAGCCAACTGAGAGCCTACTGTCTCGTATCACTTAATCAGTATTAGATTGGTATACTATTGGCTATAATTATTGATTATGTCATATGTCATATGTATTGATAAGTTTAATGATCACGCATGGGCATTTCACAATTAGTTAATTTACATCAAAGTTAATTGTACATATTCTATAAGAAGATATTATTAGTTCAATTTATTAGAATTGATATAATTGGCAGTTTAATAATTCACATAACTCTAGTTATTCTCACATTTATTGATTATCTATACTTTTAGTAATTTTATTTTTATTAAAGACCTCATACATGCACACACACATATACACACACAAAATTAGTATCTATTATTTATATTTCAGATTTATATTTTGTAAATACGAAAACGTGTAACAATTCATTTGTATTGCATATTTTTTATATTTTTATATACCTGTATATATATATATGTGTATTTTTCTCTTTTGTAAAAGAAAAAAAAATTGAGTTCCGTATTCAATTTATACCATCATGAGCGATCTTTGAATATCCTATTTATTTAACACAAAGGAATTTTCGATATTATATTGAATCGTTCAGCAGTTTGCATCTGGTAACAGTTCCATTGTTTCTAGATAAAGGCTACATTTCGTTGGGCGTGAACGAAGACTCTATTGTGGCTGAGAATCGACGTTCTGTTATGTATGTAACGATTATGTGTGCTCAAGCGAAGGACAGTTACAATACAGTAGCGTTATAGAAAGCATTTCGATAAAACATTCATTTTTGGAATAGCAAACAAAAATATATTAAACAATTATTGCTACTGATAAAGTTATATAGTGTTTCATATTTATTACTAATCTATCAAAATTAAATTTTATCTCGCATATGCAAAATGATTTTCAAACGTAATGTTTATTTACATGTATAATAATTATAATCTATAGAAAATACTGTGCACATTTTTATTATCATATTTACATAAAAGCAACTTCATACACAATTCAGTAAATATGCATAACAATGTAGCAAATAACTGTATTAGATTCTTTTTAAGAGCCTCATTCAACGGTTAGTTCCATAACATTAAATGCGTTTTAGAAAGCTTTATTTCGCTTTAGAAAAAAATTTCACTTTAAAAAAAAATTCTGCATTAAAATTTAAACGCAATTCGTATAATAGTTTTAATAATATATTATATTAAAAAATTTTTATATGTTAAAATTACGTAACGTTATTTATATCAATCATTTAACAGAGCTTAAATAAAAGAGAAAAGAATAAAAATTTAATAGACTTTAGATTTATATATTCTAGCGCCATATTTTATTTAATTTTATTTTTATTTAATGTTGTGATTAAAAGATATAATTTATTTAAAAACTCAACAGAATTTTTAAACTTAGGTACTTTTTTATATTATTATATTTTAAGTATAAATATATAATATGTATATATAAGAAAATATATAGAAAAGTATTTAAAAAATTTAAAATAAGAAGAATTAAATATGATACATTTTTTAACATCATCACTGTTAGCAATTAAAATCATTAAATGAAGTTATTCATTATTGCTTTCAGTAGCAAAATGTATGCAGATTACAAATTTTCCATTTCACGTAATTCGAAATTGGCTCGTATAAATACATCAACGTGCTTGTTTGTATTTCGTGGCTTCTATTTCGGAATGACCTGCGGACAATGCCAATTCCTAGCTGCCAATCAGTGTTCGGTCAATAGGGGTGATATAAATCGCGCGCAAAACGATGTGCTACGGAACAATGAATTAATTGCCAAGGCCCGCAGGAGAGTTTTTATATCTATAAAAATATGACAACGAGTAGCGGCCGATAACGCTAACGTTGAAATGCACATGGTCTTTATATAATCAATACATAGTAAGCGCAAAAAAAAGATGCATATTTCGATTCGTATAAAAGCCGTTCGTATTTACTGTTGGAAATGAAATTGCTGAAAAAGTCAGCAAAGTGTAGTTCATATGCGAACGTACTTTCGAATACTGTTCATGCTTAAGGTCAATGTATACCAATTAAAATATGCTGTCGATCTCATACTGTATTGACGTGATATAATATAATCGTGTTATGGAAATGTATAATATATGTATAATATAACGGTTCAACACGCAAAGCGATTAGTTCAACATGCAAACTATCATAACATAAATTTATATTTTCTATCATTTTAAGTAATGTACATATAGTCAAAAAACTTTTATATAAATCTTTCCATACTTTTTAATTTAAGTTAAATAAATTTAAAAATTAATAAAAAAGATGTAGATAAACTTTTTTAAATTTTTCGCAACAAATTGATAAAAATATATATAAATTTTAAATAAAAAATTAATGAATAAGATTCATATCTAAATTTACAAACTTCGGTATCTTTAATAAAAAATAAAAATTACAAATTTTAAATAAAATAATATACACATATACATACAGGTATTTATTATTAATATTAGTATACGTGTTTCAATTTTATTTTTATAACGATTTTCTGTTTTATTGGTCTAATATCGTTTTTAATTTTAAATTTAAACAGTAAAACCTCTACGCACTCAAATGAAAAAGTATAACAAACTGTAGAAATCCCGTAAAATTGTGGAAAACCTGTTTTCTGAATTATAGATATTTTTCTATTGAAAGAGAGAGAGATCGATCAATATAATAGCTATAAGGAATAAGGATCGCGGATACTGCCTACTAGTGAATAAAATACGAAATACGAAAGAAATACAAATGGAGAACTTTGAAGAAAGCTGCAACTAGAAGCGACAGTAATGTTACGCTCGTATTTTTGTTCTTAAGCGGAGGACACATGCCTTTATGAGACCCGTGTGAAAAGCAGTTTGTGGAAAGTCTGAATGCTTGGAATTGTCCACCAAGAGGATAAAACGGTCAGTTTTTCTTACTCTCTCTTTATCGAGCTACCAGAGAGTCGTAATAATATAGTTTATATAGCGTAGTCGAATGACAATATTTAATTAGGAAAGTATATATAACACTGTACATATATATGACACTGTACATTGTGAAAAATACTTTTATTTTTATAAAATTAAAAAATATATTTTTTATTTTATTTTAATTTTTCATAATAATTTTTTAATTTTTTAATTTATAATAGTGTTTAGCTCTTTATTGGAATATTTTTATTTTAATAAAATTTTTAAAAATCTTTTCAGATAATCGATACGTTTGACAGAGAAAATATGACATCAATATTCAACAGAGAAAATATGATATTAAGTCTACGTTATATTTTTTTGCGCAACATAGGAATGTTAGTATGTCGTTTGCAACAATATATCTCATTAAAATATTCAGTTCTACATTCCATGATAAAATATATCACGAGTAAGCTCCAAAAAACAGTATTTAAATTTTGAAGTAGAAACTGTTACGGTTTAACGGTGTAACTCAGTAACAAAAGGAAATCAATAAAATATAACAGTTTAATGACGCTTCATTTATCATAAAAGTAATTACAAATATTTTTGTGAATATCAGAAAATAGTCGCGTGATTTATATATAATATATAATATAATTACAATTAAAATGTTATTTATATGAGAGGCGTGTATTCTGTCTACGTGATAATATTGTATTATGTAAATGAGATGGCTTTCAGTAATATCTTAATCCGTTTCAAATGGAACACAAACCAGAATTCGAAAAGACAGAAATAAGTAAAGTTTTGCGTCTTAATTGCATCCTTAATTAAAGAACTTCTGTTTATGCACAAACTGGAACTTCTATTCTTTGCAGTAAAACACAAAAATTTAAAAGTTATCGGGTCTTTTTCATCGAAATTTTCTTGCGGTAGTCCTGAAGTGTAATTAACGAATTCTCATCACCTAATTAAAGATTTTAGATGAGTTCTTGACTGAACAATTGGGCTGCCATGTTTTGTCACAAATAAAGATATTCATGAGAGCCAATGACTTCAATGCAAAGCAAAAACTTTGTTGAAAATCAAGAATAATAAATTAGCAAATGTGAAAATATTTATATTAAATTCTAATAATTCTGCCGAATTTCTTTATTTTAAACTTTGTTATAAAAATTTTTATTCTAATCTGTAAAATTACTATTTTAGCATATAATTTTTTATAAAATATAAGTTATTGTTGTTAAAATAATACAGTAAAAATGTACGTAATAAATATAAAATATCATAAGTAGAACGTTTAATGTAAAGTATAACAGTTAAGTATAATCTTAAATTTATGATTAGTAGAGTGCAGATGTAATATTTTCCAGTGGGATCCTTGTAAAATTGCATATGCAAAATGGATTGAAAGGAATGAATATTCCCGGATTTCTCTCCATCACTGTTTATTATATTATTTGATATTACAGTGTAGAACAGTAGAACTCCATAATTGTAGCATTACTTTTTACAATTTTATTTGAGATATCTGTTTGTGTTAAATGTAACGGCTGATGCTGTTTGGAATTAGATAAACGCATTCCTACTAACATTACTAATAGTGTCTCGCTAAATTTATGTTTAATCTCTCGGCATTTAACATCACAGAGAATACGATTCGCACTTGTTAGTAAATGATCTAGCTAGGAGCACGAGATTGAAGTGAGTTGAAATCTCTATCAAATTTGGTAGTACTACGCAAAGCTACTATTAATTCCGGATTTCAGACATAGAAATAACCTCGCCTTAAAATGAGTCTTTGATGTGCAGGAACGTAAGGAACGTTTTAGAGAAGGAATTAATCACGAATTCGTGACATAAAACACGTTAATCCACTAAAATGAATATTTCTCACAATGCTCTATGCAAATGTAAGTACGTTGCGTTGCTCTAAAAGCTCCAGGTTTGAAGATACAATTAAGTTTAATCATCCTGCAGAGAGAAACAATTTTAATGTTCAATCTCTTTTCGCGTGCCGAAAGATTGTATTCGGAGACAAGACCGATGGAGAGCAATTTAAAGCTTTCGTGCGACTGAATACCATACTTCCAGTCATTATCAAGTTCAGGAGCTTTGTAACATTATTATATCCTTTTTTTATTACTCCTCATATAAATCTTTTGAGAGATTAATTGGTCTAATCAAATTGGATTTAGACCAATTAGAACTTTAAACTAAGAATTTATCGATTGAGAAAAAAGACAAAAAATGTTCAGCTGCTTTTTAAAGAATAATTAATGTTTTCAATTTTTTTTTTTCAATATTATTATAATATTTACGTATTAACATGTATATAAAATCTATCAAAATATATATACTATTTCTCAATTTTAAGTTACAGTTAAATTTTATAATTAATTATGTTTTTTTTTCTGTAAGTTAAAAACATAAATCAACTTCCAATTAAATCAAACTCTGCAAATTAATATTTCATTTAAACAATTATTTAAATTAGAATTTTGTAGTCTATATTCTTAGTTATTTATCCATTTAAAAATATTCTATTATATATATTTATTTAAATATTATTTTTATAAATCTATTATTTTTATAAATTTATAAATTTATTATAAATTTATTTTATAAATTTAAGCTAATTTTTTCTAATAATAATATGTGAATAATTTTTATTATTTTTATATCGTTAGTGCAATAAATACTGAAATTTTTCGCGTGTTTCAAACAAAAAAGCTGAAAAGATTTTAACAAATAGTAAACGTAACTAACGCGTTCAAGTTGACCGGTTTTTATTGTAAATCGATATATTAGCGTAAAGTTCATAGACACAAAATACGATGCGTTTTACATTTATAAAAAAACATATTTGTCTTTTACCAAGGGAGCTTGATACATATAGTTGATAGTAAAAAGATTTTAACTGTCAATTCGTTCTTCGCCATAATGTAATGGCTTCGTGGCTGCAGCAATCTCGAAGAACTACAGGTACTCTTGAAAGCAGAAATGGAAGTTGCGATGCATGCAGTTCCCAGCCAAGATTCAAAAGGTGACAGACCGTCACTGCTCGCTGAAAATAAACGCGAAATATTTCCTATCCAACTGGATGCATTGAAACTCGTTTCTCCGCAGTTCCATTTCATGCTACAATCGATGAAATGTATCTCCTTTAAATTTATATCATACTTAAGTGCTAAAAAGATCATATACTTATTCACTTAATTGATTATTTGAATGAATCAGAAATGAATTTACATTTCAATAAGTATTTTCAATCACACTTGCATTATTTGTTACTTATCTTTTTAAAATCTTTCTTGAATTAATTGAAATGGGTATGAATCATAACAATAACATTACAAGTATATTTTGCACTAAAAAAGATATTACTCTGTTGCTTGTTTTAAATAAAGAAAATATTTGTTTAAAATAAAAAAATGCTTAAAATATAAAATTGTTTAAAATAAAAATATGTACAAAAATTATTAAAAGAAATATACATAAAGAACGAGCTTTAAATTTTACACACGGAAAAAGAAAAGATTTTGTTTAAAAATCTAAAAATTTAGCTAGATATAAATCCGAAAATAATTTTGTTCGACCATTAAAATAATTATGTTGGAAACTCAAGAGTGATGAACAATCCTGCAAAAGATTTAATATGCAACTAGTGTGAACATTCTACATGATTATTTTGACAGTCCAATAAAATTGTTTTCAACCTATGTACTATTTAATTAAATTTGTCATTACTTCAACAAAATCGTTCTTTCCATGCAGAAATACCTAAGTATTTTAATAATTTCCTATTTAGCCAAACTTAAGCGTTTCCTTAAAATATTTGTACCATTGATATTCCTAGCCAATTCTATTACGGAAGCAACGTACTTTTTGCCGATGCACAAGAAACGCGAACGCGCGGGTTAGGCAAAGCAAATTGCACTATCGTAGCTTTTTCCTGTAACTGCTAACGACTGGAACGCCGGCTGATGCAAATCGAACTTTTTTGGCAGCTTTTCGTCGAAAGGACAGTATACTATATATAGAGTGCTAGATCGGAAAACTTCCACACTGTTGGTATGACAACGATATTGGCACTTATATACAAGATAAAAGCGACCTTGGACCTTTGGCGCGGGATGGTCGTGTTTGCCGCACCCACTTTATAGCTGTGTCGCACTTACCGATATATGTATATATGCGCCATTGGCGCACTAGTAGATAAGACATGGTGAACTTCTGATGAATCTGACCAATACTACTCTTTCCTAAGCATAAGCTGATTATAAAAAGCTAAATATTTAAATTTAATATAATGAAATTTTTAATCCACGTGTTATAAATATACATACCTATTATATGTTATATTACACAATGTTTTCCATTTTTAAATGGAATACTTTTTACTGTTGAAAAAAAATTCTGTATTAATCTTGGCGATGTAATAATTTGTACACCGATTGTATAACACAAAATTTAATAATTTTCTTATTTATAATATTTATGACATAAATAATTTACTTTTAGTTTAAAGTAAATAACTTTATCTCAATAAACTTATTTAATGTAAAATAGAAAATTAATGTTTGAAAATAGTTTGTGTAAAATTAAAGCTGATATAATTATTTCAGCTCCTGAAAATATCCGGTTTAATGGTTCTCAATATTCAAAGTGAAGTCTCGTAGAGAGTTTCACATTCATATCAGATCTCTTCTCTGTGGCAGATTGTTTTTTTTAAACGCGACACATTTTTTCCTGACTAGTTCTTTTAATTCAGGCAATTAGATCATAGAAGTGCATCCTCTTTCTGCTTTAATCGACAATCTATTTTATTTCTGTGATAACCATTATAAACTGTTTGAAATGGAATTCTGTTATGAGATATATTCTCGCGAGAACCTCGCGGACATTCGAAACACGCCAGATAAAGAGTTTCTCTACGCTTTGTTTATGGAAGAGTGACTCGCTAGTATACATACCCTGTCTTTACGCAAAAGAAATTCTTCCCTCAGGCGCACAAATGCGCTTTGCAGCATTTCAAAAGCCACCTCTAGCTAACCTCTAGCTAATATTATATGTACTTATACCGACTTAATCCACTAACTATTGTTGAAAATTTTATTTTTATAAATTTATTAACTTCAATATAATTCTTCAATGCTAAATAAATCATGTAATGATAAATTCATATTCTACATTTAATTTAAATAAATATCATCATCTACATTAAACAGCAAATGATCGCCGCATTTAATCAAACATTCGTGTAATATATCTGAAAATAGATAAACTTATTTAAAGTGTTTAAACTGCATAAAGTAGATATTTATGCAGTTTCCGTTGTACAAATTTTGTTTATATAATTTTATGTTAAAAAAGCTAAATATGTGAACGTTTAATTAGTTTATTTTAAGAGATGATTATGGCGACATTATCTAAAACTCCTTTAAACTGATTATATTAAAAAAGAAACGAAATCTTTCTTTAGTAAACCGAAAGATTCATCGATTTATGAAATTGGAAAAGTTTTAATCTGTCTTCCTTTAAATCCCGAAACAGTGTTTTTAACATTTCATTTTATTTATATATAATAACCATTACTGATAAAATTATGTGACGAGATGTTGATATTTTTACTATTCTGCTTTTATATTTTATATTTTAATTCATTTTTAACGCCGCTTTTGTTGCACTTTATTTCACTACGTAGTTGGTAAATAATGTAAACGTAAAAAAAATTTAACAGTCATGTACATTTGTAATTTATTAGATCATAAATTAGGGACAAAGACCCGAAATTCTACAGAATCCCAGGAGAAGTCTCGCCCTAGATAATCGCAGATCTTAAAAACTTGAGTTCACGAAGAAGGCAATGAACTTCTTGGACATCGTTACAGTAAGAAACGTGCCAAGAGGGATTTAGAGATAAGTTACCCGAGTGTAGAAGTACTGCGCTGATTTTTCGAGATCGGAACAATCGTACATTGACAATTGTCAAATTACATACCATTTGACGAAGCTTTCATGGAAAGTTCAAGAAGCGAGAAACATTTATTAGTAGCGAAAGCAAAAATCAACGTCTTCATTAAGAACTTTCGCCGATATAAATCAGTTACAATAGTTATCTGAACTGTGAGACAAAAGTAACACAATCAATTTAAAACGCGCAAAATCCCTATAAAATGTAAATTTAAAATGTAAAAACACATAATAAATACAATAAAAGTTTCAGACATAACAAACGTAGTCAAATTATGCTAGACTCAAAAGTAAGAGAAAACCGAGTAGAAGAAAGGAAAAAAATAAGAAGATAAAATAACAGTTTTTTTCCACAATTTTTTGCAAAACTTTATGGCATCGTGGAAGTTCCAGCGCGGAGCTTGACAACTATGTCGGCCAACGGTGCGTCATTTCTTGCGATAACCTCATGCGGGAGTTACTAAGGACTTTACCTTCCGCCTACTTTCTCTTACAAACGACACTCGGCAGATCGGTGGTAACGCAGCTCCGCGAAAGAATTTTCCACTAGAATTTTTACTGTGCAAAAACTGAGCAAATAACCGAAGAAAAAAAAAGCCAGATAGATGGATAAAATATTTATCATCGTAAACAATCAGATCATTCGAAACTATAATGATGGAAAGCGCGATAAAAGATTATTATGATCAATAAATCATTTTAAACATGCATTTAGTTTACATGAGATCCCTGCGTACAGATTTAACGTTCTATTTTCCATTCTCGGCGTTTACTTTCATGCAATTTGCAACTCCTGCCTTCCGCTCGCCGCCATTTTACTCTTTACTGTCCCAGTTCGTATTATTTC
>Ga0157364_1008508_pt1 | contig 10624 bp, 4 predicted proteins | sample AttsexASBM2_FD_111476 | JGI IMG/M metagenome (GOLD analysis project Ga0157364, IMG submission 111476) | Fungus gardens microbial communities from leaf cutter ant in Ribeirão Preto, State of São Paulo, Brazil - Atta sexdens ASBM2 | ecosystem: Host-associated > Fungi > Mycelium > Unclassified ... | reverse complement strand
TCAGAGACGAAAAGGTCAGAGATTTCGCTTTGCGGAGAAATTCCGCAAGCGAAGGGAAAGTTTGCGATGCCGGGGAGGGGGAGGGGGATAACAGAAAGTCGTGGAACCCTTGTTGGGAACGCGGAATTTCTAGGGGGGAAAGGGTCCATGACAAGGCACGATGTAACAAGACAGGGTACACGTAACCGAGATCGCGTGAGTAGCACGACGTGCGGACCCGACCCTTGACACATGGGAAGGTGAGATTTTATGACCTTATGCAACGCCGCGAAGGTAATCTTATGCGAGGTGGCAGGATGACTTTCGTGACGCCATGAGAGAACGAATCGCGAATATTTTATAGCTAATTAGACGCACTTGATGAAACGAGTTATATCAATACAATTCTCCATCTCGCATATACAAGGTGGCATGTAGGAATATGGCAGAAACTTAATATTGATAAGTACTTTTAATAATAATAAAACATGAAGATGAAGCATATAATAATATTTTTGGCATATAATAATATTATTTAGTAAAGAATGTAAGTATAAGGATTCGAGTTATATTGCAAAATTATAAAATATTGTGAAATAAAACATAAGATTTTGTTATTGGAAGTATATATGTATAGAGAACCCATTTTTCCTTTGCAGAGATGAATATTATATGTATCGCGAGTATTCCATAATTACAGAATATTTCTGAAAATTAAGTCTTGATTAAAATTTTGATTGAACAGAGTTCACATAAATTTGAAGGGATTTTCTACTTATTTTAAAAATTTATTAAACTGATAAAAGGATAATTAATCTTTTATTATAATTTGAAAGATTTTAATGTTTTGAGTATTGTAATTGTCTGTGATATCTTGATATCTCTAATATTAAGAGAAAAATTCTTTATTTATCAAATCAACTGTGATTTAATTTAATATTAGAGTATATGACTTACATATCAAGCGTATAATTTATTGTTCAATAATTATATATAATTTACAATGTAATTTAAATTCTAAAGAATTTAAAGTCTAAATATTTTGCTTTATTTATTGCTGGTTTGTATTTATTTTACATGACGACGAGATATGAATAGAGGGTATAAATCGCGACTAAGATGATTTATAATTTACGTGATAAGGCCTTTCATGATCATTATACAAATCGATGTTGATTTGCTGCGCTGTTTGTTGAGCTATTTATAAGCAAAATGCACAGCAAAGGTGAGAGAAATCTACGATGCTCGCGTGGTAAATGCCTGACATTTTCACCCTGTCACGCATGAATAAACCTTGAGATCATTTCTCGAAAGTGAATGCGAACACCAGAATTTCGATTTGTCATCAGAAAACAGAGTGATTTCTCTTAAAAAAGTTCACGGAATAATTAGTAATTGGTATTAAGTGGTATCTCACTCTTTGTTCTTTTACTAAACTTTTGTACAGAAAAAAGTTAATCTTAAATTGATAACAATATTCTCATACAGCAAAAATATTGTAATTTCGTTTCAAAGATTTTAATCTTGATTTGATCGAAATTGTATTGATGCAAGTATTATTTTGCGCTCAATTCAAGACTAAAAATCTTGTCGATTTAATTATTGATTTTTTTTGTATAATTATACGATTACTTTGAACCTCGATGAAATTTTTCTCTGATTCTACCGAGAGTGGTTTTGCAGAATTGGACTTCCGTATGTTCCTCTGCGATCAATGATCCGTTTAATCTCCCACGCTCTTTGAAACCGGCCGTGTTTAACGAGGCTTCGGGAGTGTCGCGATCGAAAACAATGCCGGCGCAGCGAAAGTTTCTATTTACGGGCACACGGTGTAGGGACACGTCGCATACCGTGGATGACTGTGCGCCACATCGAGAAGAAATTAAAACGGCAGACTAAGCGGCTTTGGAGATTACGAAGACCGGTCGGACTCGACGTAAACAAGCCTTGTTATGTGCTTAATTACAGGCACTCCGGCACACGCGAGTGAGAGAATACTTTCATTCTGCCGTACTTCAAACATCCGAGTGTCCTCTGTGCTCGAGATATGTTTACGGGACTCGGAGGTGAACGTTAAATTTACATTGCATTCATTTTCGGAGCCTAAACACACTCGGCTCACAAATGCGTCGCTTTTTCTCTCTTATCCTTTTAATGCTATTGTAGTTCATTCAGCCTCCCGATTTGCAACGCAAAACTCAGAGGCCAGTCGGCGACTTTTGCTCGACTGGCTGTGATAACATCCCCGATACTTGCACCCCTGTTTATACTCAATAAGAGATAATGCCGAGTAAATCGATATAATGCGGGCTTTGTGCGCTTCTTCAACACTACGTAAAATTATGCAAAGAAATCGCGTTCGTCATTTCCGTTTTCATATTAAGCGTGACCTATTTTAACATGACAATATTCAAACAACAACTCGAGCAAGCGAGGAAAAATAAGATGTCGAATTTTTTTTATTAATTTATGTATATTAACTCTGTTTTATTTATTTTAATATTACAACATACAATTTAGATTTTTAGATGATCAAGCAAGGGGTAAATAAAATAAAAAAATACACGAAATGTTTATCGCAAACGATAAAATGGTGATGATCGTAATGAAACATTTAGCGCAATATTGAATAACAGAGGAAGTCTGTTGTCGGACGGATTTCATGCAGTGCGTCAGGCGCCTGTTTATCGCAGCTTACATTCCACATGAGAAAGAATTCTTATCGAGAAGTTATTCTTATATATTATACTATACATTTCAGCGCACGACTCGAGTAACATCCTCCTCGCCATTAAATTTTAATTACACAAATAATGAGCTGCTCGACGGTTGCGCAAATAATGGCGTGCGGTATTAACACTGAGGATTTTAATAATCGGAAATTAGGGCGTTGCGTAATCTTCTTGCGACATATCTTCCGGCAATTAAAAAAGGGCGAGAGCACCTCCTTGAGGCACCTCCCTGGTGTCTTGAATCTGTGCTTCTGAAAATTACCGTTATTATTGTTAAGATGAAACGTAATATATATATAATAGTTACTCTAATTATCGCATTTTGAATGTGCGACGTGTAAAGCGTGTAATTCATGTGTATATCATGCTTATTGCTCCAGATGTTATTTTACTTTCACAATGCTGTGAAAAATATTCTTCTTTGCAACAAGGAAAGTATCTTTTCTCTTTTTACAAATTATTATAGAAAAAAATGAAATATAATAAATGAAATATAATAAAATTACACAATATAATGAAATTACACAAAATATGTAAAAAAGAAAAGTATCTTTTTCATATATCTTCTGTAATAATTTCATGGGAAGAGAAAGAAAGTTGAATGCTTCTTCACACAGAGACATAAAAAATTTGCTTTTCAAATCGCGAAAATCATGGGCTTAGGAGCGTCGCCGAATTACATATATCGCAGACTGACAAATTGCTACGATGACGACATAATCCTATCGGCGAATCGTGTGGTACCGAGATACCAAATTATTACTTGCGCAGTTCCCGCGCGGCTGTGTGACCGCGATATAATGAGAGATTCCGGGAAGATGCGGTGTGTCGGATGGTATCCTCATGAGAAACAAGAAAGAGAGAGAGAGAGAGAGGCAGGGGGGGAAGACCAACGTTTGTCTTCTCTCGCGGGCATTGTCGTGCGTGACAATTCGCCACGCTGCGCGCGATGACATTAGCCGATGGATGAAGCTCTAACGTTGCCGAGACGGTCGGTCACGTGATAGCGCCGAAGATGATAGCTCCTCTGGTTGAACGACACGCCTCGAATTAAACCTGCGAGAGAAAGGCAAAAGTTTCGGATTACTTAACCGCCCAGTTTAACCTCCGAGATTATTCTTCGTTCGTCGCTATTTGGAACTGAAATGGTTTTTCCTTTCTCACTGTTGCCTGAGGGAAGCAAACTCAATTTGATGAAGTCATTACTTTCGACGAGCTTCTCTTTAGAGACTTGTATTATACAAAATCACGTGGAAGTTTAATCATCATCCACATTATTGAATAACTGTAGAACTTGAAAACTTAATTATACACAACTTTTTCTGATGATCTTTTGATAGAAATGAAATTAATTATTACAATAATTAGAAACATTGTCTTTAAATTGCCATAATTTGAATTAAGAATGCTGATGAAAAATTTTTAATTACAGATATCTTATAGTTAGTTTTATTAGCAATTGGTTATTTCACAGGATTCCTAATACTAATTTGATTCCATTTAATTTTATTTATTAATTTAATCGAAAGAACGATTTCTGGAAAAGGAAACGACAATAATAAATAAATTACGTCCAATTGGATTTCACCGGTTCTCAGACTGCAGTGTTTATTTGCGCAGGAAGTTCGCGGTTTCTTTGAGCGTACCTGGGAGATATTCGCGGTTAACGAAACGGACCGGAAGCTCGAACGGTAATTACTCGACTGATTGAAATTCGGCGTAGAAAGGTAGAACTTCCTGTCTGAATAATCCTTTTCTTGGTCAGCGAACGTTGACACGACCGCTCAATTAATGTTCGCATGACCTTTTAAGCAATGCGGTATAGTGCGCCATATTAACGGTTTGAAGAAATATTGTCTCGTTAATACTTTAATATGTACTTAAAATTCATATCAAGCTTCTAAATTTTTATTTATTAAAGTGTTTTTGCAGTACTACGTTAAACTCTAATTGATAAATAATTATCAATGTCAATTAATTGCTACACGAAGTCATATTGTAAAAATTATAACAAAATTTTGGAACGGAATTTATTATACAAAAATTAGAATAAAATCTTAAAATGCAATTTTATATCAAAGCTGACGTACATTCTTAAACTGATAATTAATTTAATATTGATATCTAATAATGATATAGAAATTTACAAGGAATTTATTTACGAAAATTATAATCCCAGCCAGATATCTAAAATAAAAAATAAATACATATTTTAATATAATCTGTATTAGGACATTTTTTTCATGCTGATTACAGTGTAGCTATCAAATATTATTATTTAATAATTTAATAATTTTTGTTTTATGACAGTAATTTGTGATGTAATAATGAATAACGGATATCTGAAAGAATTTCAATAGAATGCCGCTACAATGGAGACGATGTTGAACGCTGAACACTCGTCAAAAGTCATGCTGTGCTCGCACCCATAATTCGTATACATATTGCTAAGTGCGTTCGCATTCTCTCACGTATCTCGGCGGAGAATATCTGCCGAGATATAAAAGCCAGTGCGCTGAACATAATTTATTTTCCACGGCATAATACTGCGAATCCCTCAGTTTCCTCGTTCACCATCGCGATCTTTGTCCATTCATGGCGCTCGTTTCTATGGTTGGTGGAAATCATACGAGCCGGTAGTTTCTACTCTTTACATTTCGATGAGTTTACTGACTCACACTGAGTCCTTCTGGTGCATTTGCTTCGTCTTTGCAGAACACTTACCTGGACTTCGTCTTCCTGTTCATTTTCATTTTCAATTGGTCTATCATATCATATGTAATCGTTTACTTTGATCATCTATTCATCCATTCCATTTGTAATTCATCTGTAGATGCTTATCTTGCTTTTGTACAAGTTTCTTACGTAAATTTACATTTTATGTTATCTTGTCCAGTTGCTATTTTTAACTCCTTGAGTTACAAAATGTTTGCGCATAGTAATTCCTTTCATACTTAAAAAGTTTTATATTTTTCTCAGAGAAAAATATAGGGCATATAATTATTGATACATAGAGGTTCACTTCTTTAAAGGCAATACCATCTCTTTTTCTAAATTAATATATCGGCACATTTTTCATTTACAAATGCTGAAGACCACAAATGATGGTAACGGTAAAAACGGATGTTATTTTTTCTTATACGGTATTTTTTCTTATACATAAACATCGTGTGCGTGAATATTTGTGCGTGGCCTCGGGCTGAACGAATGCGATGTTACGCGGATACATGAAAACGATTTCGCCGATATTTTCAGCGGAAATGCGAACGTTATCTCACGACAATTGCCATTCACTGTTATGTCGGTTCCAATCGCGTTGTTAAGAACATTCACATCGGAAGAATAGCTGGTTCGTCATTTTTTTACTGTTTCTTACTAAATACGGTTTATTTTTAATAAAAAAAAAATTTACGCATCCGTTATGTATCCTTTAAATCGCAATGATCTAAATTCACAAATTAGGTCAACCAATAGAAGTGTTCTATCATTAAATATAGTTGATGTTTATTTTCTATTGTTATCAATTTTTAGATATCTTTTATATCTTATATAAAATCTTATATAAAATAAGATTTTGTAAGGGATAACGCGTCTGTAAAAACACAAATGATCGATTCAATTGCTCGAATCTAAAAAGTACGACAATCTACGCAGACGGTCGCGTAATCGTGGTAGCAGCAGCGACAGTGACGCCGAGGTTGAGAACTCGCATAATTGGAGTCAACGATGCGTACCGTGCGGCCTCGGCTATTGTCTGCGTACAGTTACTCGATTATACCGCGGACACGTTCCGAACAATTCGCACCGTCGACAAAAGTGCGCCGCTGAAATGCCACGGACAATGGAGCAGGGCGATGCGCCTCGTAATATTACGCGACGAAAGTTATTGGAAGTACCGACTGAAAAGATTACAATACGTCCGCTTGCCGCGTCGAAGGCGATAGGAGATTTGCATAAGAATACGAAAGAGTTTGTATAAGTCACCGCGTTGCGCAAGGGAACTTACACTGACGATAGAGAAGAAGATGATTTGAATTAAAACGGATCGGTGAAAATTTGTTTTTCTAATTCATTTTAATTTTGTTTTGGTAAGAGGAGCTTGATTTATGTTTAACTTACATTGCGTTTTTTTATTGCGAAAGTCGTAAATACAGCAGAATCTTCCGCTGTTTATTTTATCATAATTCTCTACGCTAAGATATTTGCTTAAATCAAGTTAAATAATTGTTATATCTTCCTGATATCAGTGCAATATTTTTAAAATTATTTTATAATGCATATGTGCATGAATGCATATAATGCATTCATGCTAATAATACAATGATCGGGTTGTTCGCCGTACGTTTATTGATTTATTGGAACGATTTTGTCAACGTGTGCCATATGGCGAAATAAGTTGCATCTAACATTAGACCGATGCATAAAAAATAAATATCTAAAATAAGATGAATTAGATTAATTCAGGTAGCAATTTATTGGTACCTGATACATTGTTTAAACATTAAAGATATATTGGTCCAATATTAGGCCAATATTATGCCAATAATTGATTAATCATAATCAGTTATTCTTTTCATATTTGACTATGATTGATCAATTTCTTAAGGCTTAAAGCTCAAGTTTTACATCTTAAAATCTCATTGTAGATGTCACTCAGTATATATGCGCTTATTAGATTCAAGCTTTAAATCAAGCTTTAAACGTCATCGGTTACGGCATGTGGCACGCCTCTTCTACTAATCTTAGAGCTTGTTTTCCCGATGCACGCGATTCCTGCTGATTCAGCCATTTCCTTCCACTTGTACCCAATCCCGCAACTAGAGGCGAACCTGCGCGCGACACGCGATATCATTATCAACGACGCGGAGCAACGTACTGATGACGCGTCATTGACCTTGCTCGAAATAAAAATATCGTGACCATGAACAAATTATACCGTGCTTTCTGAGTAAACGTGAGCTTGCGAGAGGAAGATAGAAAGAGGGAAAGAAAGAGAGCTTCGTTACGTCGTCGTCGGTGACGCAACGCTGTCGTGACCGTGAGGGATGAATTTAACAACCCATCGCGGCACGAACGTGGAACGAAAGGTCCCTTGGACGTGAGCCATCTGTCCCAGTCATCTCGCTTTTGTAATAAGGAACACTATTAACATCATAATCAGGACTTGTCGACATTCGACATTAACTGCGAACTCTGACGTCTCCACAATTATATTACAACGTCCTAGAATTAAGAAAACGGCACTGCATGATAGAATTAATAATTGTTATTTTTCTTCGATTTTACAATGACTTCAAGTTAATATTCACTGTACTTGCTATCTTTTAATATTTGCGAATTCTCTTCTTCTTTATTCTGTCATTCTCTTCTACTGAAGTCGTTCTTCACCTTCTCGCGATTATTGTAATTATCTCAATTGTGTTGTTGAATTGATACCAAAAGTTTTTTTTATATTCGTTGAATAAAACTGAAAGCAAGATCAAAATAATATTGCTATCAATGGCTTTGATATTGTTCTTTATTTACTTAAAAGGAGAAATGTTTTAATTCTTTTTTTAAAGAACTTCTCTAGCTTTGTTTGATATCAAAACTTGAAGAGTGACGAATCTTTCTTTCAAACCAAATGTGATACTTCCTTTGCTTAGGATTTTGAAGGCTCGCGAACGCGTAGGCCTTTTCTCGCCGTATTTCTCATGTGTGCCTTTCTGGAATTGGTCGTGACCGAGCGGAGCTACTTATACGGTGTACCGTTTACGCATTCCTCTCGCGTTGGTCTACTACGCGTTGCAACTGTGTACCCCACGGGCCCCTTTTCCGTCCCATTCTTAGCCCCGCGTGTCTCTGTCTTCCTTCCTTTTCTCGAAAGGGAAACGCTTCTTCGGCTCCTTTTCTGCGCGCTGACGTGTACCAGAAGAATGCTCGGGTTCCCGAGTGGCCTGATCGCCAACTCGTTGCTTTATGTAAGTTGAACTAGAGCCGATGTGAAACCGTACTCGGACAATAATGTCGGTTTTACCACGACCAAGCCGCTTTTTTGCGCTGAAAATACACTCGCTGCGCTACTCGATCATAATTGCGAGGCGGCTTTAATCGACACGTCTGATGATTTAATTGTTGTTATATAACGATGTTTTCTTCGTCTAAGTTCAGGGTAAGGTATAAAAATAATAATACTTCGATATCTATATGTTAAACATCAAGTTTCCGGGATAAATGAAGTGGAATTAAAAGCAGTTCGTAGAGGTGCTCTCTCTCTCTCTCTCTCTCTTTCATACAAGTTTTTAAATATAAATCCTTATTTTAGAATATTTTGATTCGTAAAACGCTATTTTTAATTTGTCTCGCTCTTTCTAAAACTCTAGGAAAATACACTTCATTATGTCGTTCCTAAGTCCTTCGCGTTAAAAAATTAATAATAATTCAATAAATTTTAAATTTAAATTATTAAACTGAGAGCTATTTGATCTTCTTTTCCATCAATTTTCATATAATGCAAATATTCTTATTGCATCACTTTTGTAAAGTATATAGTAATTTTCAATCATTCATATTGGTAAAAAAACATACGATAATTTATAAAATATGACAAAGACAAAAACTGTCCGCGTCTGAGAATCGCCAAGTGGCTTTCGCTTTCGCCGTTTCAATGGCAGTGCAAATTCTCATCGAGGGCGATACCCACTTACTTCGAATATGCCATAGAGGCCCTCTGAGACACAATGAGCAATAGAAGAAACATTCTCCGGACTTGACCTCACGCACGGTGTGTCACTTAAGTCACCCATACGCACGTAATTTGTCGGCGTGCACGTGCTTGCTGCGTATGCGTGCGTGCGTACAGACTCTTGCGTGCGTGTCTCTTTAAAGCAAGCTTTTATAGTCGCTCGCCAACAGCTTCGTCACTCCCGTTTATTTATTTATCTACAAGCTCTTCATATGTAAGACGATATAAAGTGGAGCGCCATTTGCATGCGATAATCTTCTGCAGTGAAATTGATAATGTTGGTGAATGATCTTTGAGACGAGCGAAATAATACTTGAGGGAAACTGAGCTTTAATTTAAGATAGAGTAAGATGAAGAAAATACTATTTGTATTATAAATATAAATATTGCTTGTTTAAAAAGAAAAATGAAAAACCTCGTTAAATAAAATCTCAATTTCTTTATACTTAGATTTTTGGTGTAATTAAATGGGAATAAAAAAACAATGTACTATATACTAACAATATACTAGTCCATAATTAATTTTGCTATCTTATTTCTTCCGTCAGCTATTTTTATATGTAGATATTTCAAGCTCTGGAGAGTGAGGAAGAGATATGTATGTGCGAGTGTGTCGGCGTGGATGGAGAAGAGAGCCAGATTGGCTGGAGAAAATGTAGTCATTCTTAACTATAATTGGCCTGTGATACCTATTATTACCGTCCAAAAATCGTTATGCCTCTCTATGTCTGTGTGCGTCCATGTTTCATGTGGACTCGTGCTCGAAAGACACGCTTATACTATTGTAAAGAACATAATGCGTCCCGCCCTGACCATGAGACACACGTACTGCAACAGCGCGTAGGGTGTGCACGCAGCCGTGATGTATATTAATACGAGCGTGTGTGCGTGCATGTTATATGCTTGAGTGGACGACACACGTGCTCACAAGTCCCTGAGCGAAAAAGACCGCTCGTATTCTAACACACACTGAGGAACTCCCACAATCAGTACACGATCTGTCTGCAGTTTGTATATGGTGGTCATTAACAAAAGGATCGTTCGCCTTCCCATCAAATAACCGATTTACTATCCTGAGATTTAAAACAGTGTTAAATATAGCAACACGCAATATTCGATATTTTTTTAAACAAATTAATGTGGAAAATTATATTGTGAAATAATAAATTTTGTTTTGTCTCTCTCTCTC
>Ga0157364_1008507_pt1 | contig 10624 bp, 8 predicted proteins | sample AttsexASBM2_FD_111476 | JGI IMG/M metagenome (GOLD analysis project Ga0157364, IMG submission 111476) | Fungus gardens microbial communities from leaf cutter ant in Ribeirão Preto, State of São Paulo, Brazil - Atta sexdens ASBM2 | ecosystem: Host-associated > Fungi > Mycelium > Unclassified ... | reverse complement strand
GTGTGTTTTTGTTTGCGTGTGTGTGGGGGCTCCCGAGAGCTTCCCTCCGTCCCTCCGCGCGGGTCTGTCTGTGTGTGTGTGTGTGTGTGTGTGTGTGTGTGTGTGTGTGTGTGTGTGTGTGTGTACAGACTGCAACAAATATAAACTTTCCCACGGTAAGCAAATAACAAGTTTATTATTATGTGAACCTATACAACAGATTATGTCAGCAATATTATAATAATATTACAACGTTCCAGTAATATAATATTACAGCAATGTTATTGTACGTTTCTGTGCTGTAAGGGAAGCATGAACATATTTTATATTTGTATCATTTTTCATATCTATATATCACCAATCATCTATTAATCTAGCCGGCTTCACCGATTTTTGCACCTATATCATTTTTCACATCTAAATATCATTTTAGGCTGGGCTTCATCAGTCTGGTTTCATATCGCACGATCTTTCTCATAATTTTGGTAATCGATTTAAGCCGAGCTCCACAAAGTGCGCGTTCGATAATTTGGTATTCGATTGGATTTGAAGGGTCTTCAAACGAAACAGGAATCTTCCTATAATCAAAGTCTGGTAACGAGAATCGATTGTTCCGTGATATGCAATGATATGCAATAGCAGAGACGAGCTAGAAGTGATCTCAATTAACTCTAATTGTAAACAAAGCGTTTGCATTTTATCAATGTCGTTGCATATCAAACATATTTTATTTTTGGACTACGAAATGATAAAATGATTTTTTTTCATAATCTGTTGTCTTTTAATAGACTGTACACTTACTAGCTGTCTGTTTTTTCGCCTCTCCAAGATCGTTTTCATCAGTTGACACACTTTTGCGCTTTCCGTCGTCGGAAGTTTTCTTTCTTCATTAAGGGAGGGGTGCCCCTTTTCTGTGTCACTAGCCAACGCAGTTTTCTTACTTCCTGGCCCCTTAGTCTTACTTAGAAACGCCGTATCTACCTCAGCCTATCTCCTTCCTCTTCCTTTCTATCTTCATGAGCAACTAGATTTTCCTCGTTTTCATGTCGATCGAAGCGATCATGTTCATCTCGCTCAAGTCTTTTGGCCAGTTTACTCGATATCTCTATCGTAACGTTCTTCTCTTCGACTCGATCCAATCGATTGATCTTTTCTGCACTGTTATCCGGCGATCGCGTCTCGCGTTCTTCCCCACGACGATGTTGATAAGGATTCTTTCCAGGATTTCTGTGCACTTTTCTCCTTCTCCTCATCCTCCTCTGTCATCGCGTTCTCCGTATCTCTGCTTCTTCTTCTTTTTTAGCCGCGATCTACGATCTGTTCGTTTCTTCTTGCACATCACGTTGAGCCGAGCAGCGATCTTACTGGTTCTTATCTTCGACCTCGCCGACTTCGCGCTGATGCGGATTATTGTCACGTTTCTCGCGTATTCTTTCTGCCACCTTGTCGGTATTTCTTGTACCATCGTCACTACGTGCTCCACCTGCCGACGTTTCTGTTTTTCCGCGCCAAAGTGAACGACTACTTCCATCCGCTTCCGATAGATCTTCAGCGATGATTCCGTCAAGCGTATAGTTTCGATACTGGATCCAATCGGGCGTTCGATTATTTTCGAATCGACTTCTCTTAAAGTATCTGGGATATTACGTTAACGCTTGTCGTATGCTTTTATCGAAGTATTCGGGTTTATCTTCATCTGAGTAGTAATGTGACTCTTGTAACGATTCTTGAAAATTACGTGTATCATCTTGACTATTTGTAATTAATCATAACTCTGTATCATTACACAATTGTGAATTTCTATAAAATTCATTTCTTGCAGAGCACTCTTGCTGGAATAATAAACTTTGTGTTCAACATCAATGAAAACGACAGAATTTTCAACTTTAATGTATCCTACGAAAAAATAATAAATAAATCACTGCAATTGCAAAGTAAATCTACCTGCAAAATGTGTAATTTAATCGGAAATTAAATGTAACAAAAACCGTTTCTTTAATAGTTAATATTTGGTTTCGCTACAACAATATTTTTTTCTAAAATAAATTGTAATGAAATAAGTATCATTCTTGCTTTTGAAAAGGATACAAAATTATTAAATCTTTCTCGTTAGGATATTATGTTAATAACTCGTATTTTATACCGCGTATTGCCGAGATTCATCGTTGATAATACTGTCGCAGAATTTGCAGATTTTTAAATGGGATCGTGTTTCACATGGTCTTTCTCCCCCCATTCGCGAATAAAATTACTCACGAGATTTAGGAGAGTCTTTGTCTGAATATGCGCCGGCAGTTCTGCAATATTACAAGATATTTTATGCAATGCGAAAAGCATCGTGCGAAAAATGCTATCTCTTTCGTGAATTAGCGAGCATAGCAATAAAAATAACTAAAGAGATAGTTGCTTGCGTAAATCGCAGTGTTTATATAATTTATGAGGTAGCGAAATAATTCTATCTACCGTAATATTGTATTTGCAAGATTTATTCAGCATGTAAAATTGGTACTTGCCTAATTATTTAAATCTGCTACATAATTTACGAAACAGATGTTTATGGTTCATTGCAAATAAGTTTTATACAAATAAATGATAATTTATAAGAATTTAATCTCTTTTTAGGAACATACGATTAAAACTTTTTAAATTCTAATATTCTTAATAAAGAAAAAATAATATTTACAGCGATATTTTTAATTAAAAAAGACTTTTTCTTTTGCTATGGATTTAAATTGAAAAAAAGTAATTAAACAAAAAGTGAAATTGTTTTTCCTGATTTAAAAAATATATTTTTGAAAAAATTAATAAAAAAATTTGATTACAACGTACTTTTCAATTTTTAGCCTTGCAATTAAAAATTGTAAAGTCGATGAGTGAAAACAAAGATATTAAACTCAATGTTACAAATTTTTTTATGTTAATAATTAATTCGCATTAAATATTTTTGATAAAATGCAATAATTATCTACTTCGTACAGATTTCAAGAAGAATTACCTAAGAAATTGGAATCCAAAAATCTATACGATTAAGAAGTATTAGAAAGTAAAGAGATTTGCGAAGGAACACAAAGTTATGATCATCAAATACAAATCTTTTTCAGCCGCATCCTTAACTGATAGTGTAAAATTTTAAAAATATCTAAAAATTGTATTGAATATTTTAAGTTTTGCGATTGAAGAAAGAAATACAAAGTATTCTAGTATTAATTCTTTAGCTACATTATTTTTTTTTAATCTATAGGAATGATGGTTAAGAAAAGGCGTAGATTTATATAAATAAAAATGATCATGTAATTAAAATAATTCTCAAACAATTAATTGTAACGAATGTTTTGTGGATACATTTTTCGCGCTAGTATAATAACATATACAACATTTCGCGCATTGTGTGATCTTATATGTTTTACGTGTCGTGTATATGTCGATATATATAAATGTATTTATGTATGTGTAGTGTGTGTATGTATGTATTAGTGTATGTTGTACGTGTATGTGTGTGTGTGTGTGTGCTTAAAACACATACGTAAAACATATTCCCAAATTCCGGGAATATTCCTCGACGAATACCTTAAGTACTAAACGAAGTAAAGTAACGAAAGGGTAATGTCGTATAATTTTGATCAATAAATTAAGTTAGATCGATCAGAGTGTAGAGTTAGAAAAAGGATAGAAAGAGAGAGATAATAAATAGAGTCTTCTCATTATATCTTAAGCAGCTTAGCGAGCGCGTTTCTCGTTCCAAGAGCGACGATTCTCCATCCTAAATTAAACTTTCAGAGGACGAGCGTTGTTTCGATGATTCTGCAGCCCAATTTCGAAACAAACATGTTTACCGGGAGCGCTCGGTGAACTGCTTGAGAAGAATTTAAGAACGCGAAATAATGGTATGGTACCACTGAGCACCGTCGTCGACGTCGGCGTATGACGTCGAGCGTCGCGACGCGAGCTCGCGCGCGGTTCTCCACGGAAGTCGCCAGCACGGGGCACAACAAAAAACACGATGAGGTACAACAAAGACGATAAAAAGAAGAAACATTCGTTGAAGTATACGATGCGTGTATAAATAATAGCGTGTACACACGGTGATCGGAGAGACGCGAGATCTGAAAGCGGGTCCTGAAGGGCCATCTGACTATCTGCGCGGCTTATTTACAATGCCCTCCTTAGAGACTACTCTGGCAATTGCGCGATCGATCTCTCGCTCCCTGATACCGAGCTGCCGTCGGGCAGACCGTCGAATAATCGTCGAGAGACGTGGAAATTACGTTGATTGCTACTCGGTGACGCCGCGGTGATCGCGAAGCGATATTCATCGGTATTCATGTGACGCGCGCTCCATCGATCGCGATGATTGGTAGAAAAGCTGATTCCGACCGCGAACGATCGTAGAACACGATCGGTAGAACACGCGTCAGTGACTCCTCTTTCCCGTTTACCTTCCTCTCCTCTCCATTTCGCTATTTCCTCGTCAAATCGCTCATGCTTCCGGGTCTCTTATTTACATCTACTCGAAGATCCCTCTCGTCTTCCTCGTTCAATCGAATTTCAACACCGATCTAGTTATTGTCTCCCTCGATTCGACGAGCGCGGTTTGATGCGACTAGATTAGACGCGAAGCTATCGGTTACCTAGATGGAAAAGGAGAAAGAGAGAGAAGAGAAACGCGGTTGCAACTTTCGACGAGGAGAATCTCCGACATTTGGTCGCGTGTCTTGAGTTCCATTTTGGATGAAATATGGTCCCGAAGCATTGCCCGTCGTCGAGGTCGACGATCCTCCGGAGGGGGATCTCTTCTTTCTCTTCTGCGGCAAGTTTTTTTGATTTTGCGCACCGTATATGCCTCTTCAGTTAGCGACTTTCACGAACTCCGGGTTCGGCATGCTACAATTCTCAGTTGCATACGCCGGATGGACGAAGCCGTTCCCACCTATCGCAGCGTTTTTGCGGTCCACAGCGCGCACTCTGACAAAGAGGAAGGCTGCGACGAGAGAAGCCACCACAACGACCAGCAGCAACATTACCAAGCCGCCCACGAAACCCGGCAGGCTCATGCAGATCGTCTCTGGATCGGTGGACGCAGCGTTCTGTATGACCACGGTGGTGTCATTGCTAGAGTTCGTAGTGCCCAGCGCAAAGTTGACGTCGCCCGGTGCGACAACTTGGATGACCCTCGAAGTGTTCACGTCCGTCATCTCCTGTGCTGCTCGTTTGTATACATGGGTGGAGAATAGGGTCACCGTGTGATAGATGTTCTGAAAATCAAGGATAACCTCGTTGTAACATAGAAGAATTCGCGTCATAGTAGGATACCGAACGGTACCGTAAAACGCGTCATTGATAATGTATTTGCGAGCTACATTGCATAAATTGAAAAAGAAAGATAATAGTTCATGTTAATAACTTGGCAAATGTCTCTTGTCTTGGAAAGCAATCGGTGTTGTGTATATTTTTTAAAGCATCTTTCAACTCTTATTAATTTACTCACGTAAATGCTATTTTTAAAATAAATTCTTCACGTCCTTTGAATCGTTTTCATTATTACATATTATATAATGTAGAAAATATAATTATATAATGTAGAAAATAGAGATTAGAACACTTACGCTTTCATCATCTTCGTGCGGCTCGTCATGCCTTCGCCTCCTAGCGCCTCTGAGTTCAGCCGGAAAACCTTCAACCGACCTTGGCCGACCTCCAAGGACGACTAGATTACCTTCAAGCTCATCTGTGCCAACGGTTCCTTTTCGCTTTGATACAGTTTGATATGGCGCTGGGTGACCGGGCAGAGGAGGCGGAGGGAGGTGAATATTGTCCTGGGAACTTTGGGGTGAGCTGCTCGCCGTAGCATCACCCGGCGTCGAGCTGGGTGAAGAGGACGAAGTCTGCGCTTGCGGTGCCGGAACGATGTCCGGATTCGGCTCACTAGAAACAGAAATTAATTTATATTTTATGTTTTACAACAATTCGTAGTCTTACTATCCCATTTAATAAATATATTCTCTGAATCTATACTCTCGTAGAAGACATTCAGAAAATATCTAGTGAAAAATGCATGGAAGTCAAAGAAAATCCTAAAAATATATTGAATCATACATTTTTAAGTAACGATTCATATCCGTTATTTCTTATAATGAACGTATTACTTTCAGTATTCTCGCAGAAGATATTCAGAAAATATTTCAATAAAAGATGGAAGTTATGAAGAAAATTCTGAGAATATTTTAAATTATATATCTTCAAATAAAATAAGATATCCTTTTTAGAAAATATTGTAACTTCCATCAAGAGAAATTTTAATAGATCCAACTGATTTCTTTTTTCGCGAGATTTTAATGACCGCTTCATAGAAAAGCTTTCTTCAATAACTACACGTTAATGCTCATCCGCTTTCTCACCTGTACGATCCGGCCGGTCCGCTGGGATGTCGCGGATCAGGATATGCTGCCGGCGGTACGCCGTATTCGGGCACAGGTGGGGTTCCGTACTCCGAAGAAAGACCTTGCGAGACCGGTGCGCCATATTCGTGAGTAATACCGCCGGCAGGTGCGCCGTACTCGAGACCAGGATGTCCACACTTGGGCTCAGGGCAATTGTACCGGCAGACTTGAATTACGCACTGGAAGTGGACGTTCATACTGTCGGGGAATTTGAAAGCTTGGAAATAGGCGAAGCTAACAACTGACGCACTCGGGCCGAAGTTCTTGATCTTCTGGAACCTACGGAAGAAATATAATTTCGTATTCTTCTCCTTTGAAGAATATAAATGATTGTTAGCGATATAATATATCATTATAATATTAGGACTCACCTGGACATGATCTTCGGCCTGACTACGCAACCGTACTGATCGACCAATTGAATCGGTGCCCTCTTGCCATCATGAGCGACGCAATTTCTCACTAGCATGTCGAACTTGTTCTCATCGTCCTTGATAGCCAGTACCATCGTCATGGTTTGACCGATTTTAACGATACCGGAGACTTCGCTAGCCCAAGGACCTTTACCGACCTGTATCTGCATCCAACACTGCAGATTGTCGCCGAGGAAGTTGGCGGTGACGGCGTGTAGCATATCAACCTGGAATGGCCTGAAGGTGACCGCCTTCTCGTAGAAGTCGTACCAAGTACAACGCAGCTTCCTCGCTTGATCCCACACTTCCTGCACGTACGGATCATATTGTACGATAATTGTATTCTCCACGTAGCTACCGGATGGCGTTGGGGCGCCATAAGCAGCGACGTTGTGATTCGCCGACGAGCTCATGCCGCATGAATTGAGAAAGATCTCGAAGGTTGCACTCAAGTGGCCAGTACCAGGCTTCAAGTGAACGCAGTGCGGATCCGAGTAGAAGCCTTTACTGAAGATCATACCGTAGAACGGCCGATCGAACTCGATGTTTACTCGCATGTGCGTTTTCTCGCATTGCACCTGCAGATGCTTGATCTGTGGAGTATCAGGTGACGCCAACGGCCAATTTTCTTCGTGGGCGACTGGTGGACCATATTGAGCTGGAGCCCCATAGACGGATCTGTGTTCCAGAGGCAACGCACTGCTGTCAACCAACGGTGCTTCACTTCGTACACTCTAATATAACAGAAGCAAATAAAAACTATATATAAATATAAAAAAGTAAGTAAATATAAAAAGTAAAAATATGAGAGCGATGCGATTAATAATAAAAACATGAAGAAGAATTATCTTCTTGGTAAACTTTACACTAAGATACAAATATGGCTACTTGAATGAAACTTTTTCAATTTGCGTATTAAGTACAACGTTGCATAAATATAATGTGTCACAACTTTGAAGACTTTTCAGTTGCAATACAATGACGGAACGGTGATTTACATCGTACCCTTTTCAAGATCTTGCACGTACACGTTTCGAAACTGTCTTGTTCTTATAATGGAGATTCCATTAAAGTTTTAACCGAATCGTGCAATACATGATCGTGACAAAAAGTAATAATTCACCGTCTTTCTTCGTCATCTCGACTCCTTTCTTTCGACATTCCAACAAATACTTTTGCTGGATATATTTCGATCTTTCTGGAATTACAATAAATGAATTACAATAAAATTTAATCGCGCAGCGAGCATTATAAAATAAAATTACGGAAATAACGTTTTTGCTAAAGTATCTAAAAAGTTATACATGTGAAAATAATTTTGTTGGATTATATCAAATAATTATGTAGAATGCTTAAGCTGCTAGTTACTAGAATATCAAAATTTTTTGTAATATTGCTTATTATGCTTGAACATCCATTATTTTGATAGTCTAAATAATTATTTTCTGATCCGTATCTAGCTATTAAATTTTTAGATATTTTAGCAAAATTGCTGTTTCCATGTAAATATAAAAGTATGAAGCAGAATTAAAAATTTCACGAATGTCGCCGATTGTCGCAATCTTTCACATAATGCCAATCGAACACAATTTACAACTGTTGAAATTCCGTAGAATCTTGTGAAGGAACTTCCTTGAGAAAAGCGCTTCCGAATTCTACCTCCTTAAAGTTCACCATATCGAAAGAACATTTGAGAAAAAAATGAACTTTTCACATTTTTTTTCCTTTTTCTTATATTTTATTTTTTTACAGGCTAAGCTAGTACGAAATAAATTCTAACAAACTTTTAATAAAAAGATTATTTTGTAAAATATATTGAAAGAATTAACGTTAATCGCAAACATTGTAACATAAAATTAAGATATTCTAAATTACGATATAAGATATTCTAAATATACTTGTCCTTTTAGCATATATTACTGATTTAGCATATATTACTTAATAAGATCCAAGCTAATTTATAAATTAAAAATCAGTGAAAAGAAATTTTTTATTTATGAATGGACAAGTCATAGACTTAAGATTAGAATATCTTAATTTTATTTTATAAATTTATTTTATAAATTCGCAGTGCGATTGATGTTAATTCTTCCAACATATTCTATAAAATCTTTCTATTAAAAGTAAGCTACAATACGCTGATTTAATTTATTTCGCGTGGAATATGAATCGTTGTGCGACAAGTACCATATGTTAATAATGCTTGAAAATATGCTGATAAAAAAACGTGACTGAAAATGCGTGTACTGTTCGCCAAAGAAACATTCGTCGAGAGGAATCGAATACGAGCTCGCAAAAGGTAGGACGAGCCAGCCGACTCCCTCGAGCAATTTTGTATTCTGATTTGGCAGAATTGCAGGAGGATAATTACGCGAATCTGCGTATCGAGACCAATGTCTTCTCTTCCGCCAGGAGATCGTTCTAAATACAATTTTACTTGCAGCACCTATCGTATCCTTCCATGCTTTCCCCAATTTGACACGCAACTCTAAACACATTGCTTCATCATTAACTTAATATTAACATCGGGTACAACTTACATTTGATTCCGTGACACGAATCTTGTGTGAATGATTGAGTAGATGTATATTTATCGTTTTTATTACAATTAACGTAATATAAAAACAACAATTGTAAATTCGTAAGCAAATCTCATTTGCGTGCTAACAAGATATCAAGTTTTATTGAAGAAAAAAATAAGAAGAAAATAAAGAATTACGCGGAAACTGCAGTATATTTAGAGACAATTGTATTAAAATTAGACCTCGTCATATACCAATTGCAACAATTTCCATTATGAGGTAATTACGGAAACCAAATGTTCACGTTTATGCGTATATAATCATAAATTAGGTCACATAAATCTTATAGCAATGATGCAGTCGTTAATTTCTAAACAGTGCACTATTGATTTGTATCTGTTATTAACATAAATTAATTGATTATTAATTTATATATTTATTAATAGTTAAAATTAATTATTAACATAAATAGATGTTATTAACATAAATTAATTAATATTAATGATAAATCGAATATCTACATTTCTTATAAATAAAATATATCACAGTTTAAAAAATATTTAAGACGGAAAATTGCAGAGCTTTACCTAAAAAAAGTGATCTTGCAGTTATAGCGAAAATTATCTAAGTACGAAAAATTAGCTAAAATATACAAATTTCTAGCAAGTACTACGATATTGAATATGCATACATGACAGAGATAGAGAGAGATAGAGACTTAGATTTATGCTATAAATTCTATACGTATGATATATAATTTTCTATCAGATACAAAAAACAATAATTCTAACTGGAGCAACAAAATATTTTTTTGTGTGTTCTATATACAAGAATATATTGTCCTGAAGCTTATATACTCTTATACTCTTAAACCTGAAGGAATCGCTATTAAATTATTTGAAACATTCAATCTCGAAATGGAAAAATTCAATTTTCTTCGTAATCTCTCTTTCTTACTTATCTCGATAATACGGTCATGATTTTCTGAAAAAAACCGAGGCAGTTACTCGCATACTGTTTGGAGAACGCTGAAAGGGAAGGCATCACTGTAAACAGAAGGCATCACGTCGTGCGTTAATCGTTGAACGATACCGTGACAGACGAATGACAGTAATGATTCATCACTTTACAGCGGTTTGTAAGCTGGGCAGGTCGATGGTATACGCATTCCTGTCCGCTTTCTTGTTCTACTTGCACCTGCGCCTGATCAGGTTCATGGATTTTCTGAATAGAAAAGAACGGCGCGGAACCGGTCGGTATAATCGAAATCACG
>Ga0157364_1008506_pt1 | contig 10625 bp, 5 predicted proteins | sample AttsexASBM2_FD_111476 | JGI IMG/M metagenome (GOLD analysis project Ga0157364, IMG submission 111476) | Fungus gardens microbial communities from leaf cutter ant in Ribeirão Preto, State of São Paulo, Brazil - Atta sexdens ASBM2 | ecosystem: Host-associated > Fungi > Mycelium > Unclassified ... | reverse complement strand
ATTGAAAAAAATGGAAAAATTATTTACATGATCTCTTTTATGAACTATTAATAAAACAATGTAAAATTATTGTGTGTCGTAATTGGGATGATTGAAAATTTAAATAAATATTTATTTTCAAAGCTGCATTTCTGCAAAAAAAAACGCTATTAATTTGTCCAATTTTAATTAACGATTTATCTGTTTTCTATATTTATTTATGATGATATATTTTATATCCTCTTATTTATTTTTATTAATATTTTATAATATTAAGTTGATATAAAATAAAGAGAGAACATTCGATATCGTCCTTCCTGGATACCTCCAGAAATTTTAGTTTGCGGTATACCGGTTTAGGTAAGCGCATAATCGGGTTTACGGTCCAACGCACGCACGCACGCACGCACTCACGCACGTACGTACATACGTACGTGGTCCCGCCGTATAGATAACACTGTTGTTCGACACCATTGTAACCAACAGGCATTTGCGTGAGGCAGGAATGTCCACGGTCACGTCTAATCACGGTTAATCGGTATTCTAATCACGCAGCCACAACCAAATCGAGATAATCGATCGCGGTCAACGCTGCGATCCCACGTTCGTGTACTCGAAGCAAACGCTTGAACAAAGCGTCGTAACGTAATTAAGTGATTACGATTAGCTATGGCTGTCGAATAATTTTCTCCTCCTGTGATTCACGATATAAACAGTTGATAGCCATACCGTATGCTCGACAACCGGAAATGATTGTAAAAGAATTATAATTGATTATCTTTCATTTTTTAAATACACTAAGAGAAAAGTGTTTGATGTGACTATAAATTGCATGATAAAATATGATTAGAAGCTCTATTTTTAAATTATTAATGCTGTAATGTTACTTGTTAGCAACAATAATCATATGTATATTCTCTCGAACATAAAGAAATTATATTATAAATTATGATCATTTCAAATATTAATATAATAAAATAAATATAAATGATAAATAAATTAAACATTTTTATTATTTATTTTATTTAGTAAATTATAGTGACAAAATTATTTTTTAAATTCTCTTATTATTTTTTTAAATTCTCTATTTATGTGGTAATAATAATTAAAAAATATGTTAAGAAAAAACTGAAGATTTTCAAGTAGTGTGTATGTGATTATTATTAACAGTACAATTAACTATACTTCGACAAACATTTCCCGTAGTTTTATGAACATTAAATATGCATCTGGTTTTCATATTGTTCCATCATGTCACAATTCTGAGAAATTTCCATTTAAAGTTGCAAAAAGGGCTGTGCTATTTTAAGGATTATGCTATTTTATATTTTGTCATATTGTTTATGATGTCTGGGGAAATTTTATTGCAATCAAAATTAAGCATGTTAAGACTTTCAATCTACAAAGGAAATTTCTTTGTGCCGACTATGATTAATGAGATATTGATGGTTAAATATGGGATTTTATTGGGCAAAAATGAATTAATCATTGATGATTTACCAAATTGCTTTCAATTATGTTCAATTAATCTTAAAGGTTTTTTTAGACTACAACGCTACAAATTTGATGTCAAAATTAACGAATTGAAAATTATGAAGGATATCTATACATTTTGCAATAATCTAATCAGTTTTCAAATGATATCCGTCATATTGAATCTACCATTTTGAATTTGTCACTTGTAACATTTGATTTAGATTCAACAGCCTAAAAACCTTTTAAGTTTAAATAAATATAGTTCTAATTAAATCATTAATGACTTGGTTTATAACTTTTCTGTAATAGACTCCATATTTAATCAATTAAGACTATCTTATTAAGCATTGCCGACATTAAAAGTCCTTTTAAAAGCTGTATTAATGACATAATTACTTAATTTTAGTTACAATTCCAGAAACTTTTCCAGTACGTTATATAATATCGCAATTATAATATGACAAAACACGTAAAAATAGTTTCTTTTTTCCAAACAGACTTGCTTTCTCAAAATTATGACGAGATGATGTATAATTTAGAAAATGCACATATTCATATATTCGGCATCCAAAAAATTATAAAAAATGTTTAGTGTTGTTCTGGTTCGAGGAAAAGTAATTTTCCTGTCGAACAGTGTTATATTTGCATGATTAAAATAATTAAAATATATAGTTGTCTAAAAAATGACTATAAATTATAATTAAATTATAATCATTTTTTTTTCAACGTATAAAAATGTAAATGTTTTTCGACAGTTTTGTTATTCGCATAATTTGCATCATTGCTTTTCTTTAACCGGCCTTTTACCGTTTTTAATCACAAATATACTTTATTTTTATTGTTTTTAATTAAATATTTTTCAATATTGTGTAAGGAATCAACCAATGAGATTAAATAATTAGTTTTTTATTTTTATGCAAAATGTCGATATATAACTTCTAATATTTTCCTATTATATTTATATCGTTATATCTATATCGTAATATATATTGCATACTTAAACATAAAAAATGTATTTTTCTTAATTAGAGAAATTAAGAAAAAGTATATGTTATGTGTGAAAATGTTTATAATAATTATTTTGAAGTCAATAAAAATGTACACTAATCAAGAGGTAATCAATTTAACAGTACGTGTTATATATATCACAGCTTTGAATTAGATAATATCGCTGACGCCACTTATCTCTAATCTTGAGCACTAAAGATCCTGCTACTTCTCACCACTTTACTCTAACATATTGAAGCAAGTACGTTACAGTAATACAATAGTGAAAGCGATTTCTATAACATTCTAAACGCATGTAAATCTTACAATTAGACAAATCGATGCATATTGACAAGACAACAATATCACTTGTAATATTCTAGAACGTGATTCTAGAACACGTTGCATGCACTTTTTTTTATTAATAGAAAAATTTTCGTTTATCTTAGTATGTCTGTGACAACGACGGGAATTTTCTTATCGTGTTAAGAGAAAGAATAAATCGCACGCAGCCCCGCAATCGTGACTTTGTCAGTAAATCACGATCGATTTATAGATTAGCAGAATGTCATTAGGCTAGCTCTTTCAAATTAACCTCTCCCCTGTTAAGGTCCCAAATCAATCTCGAATAGATAAAACGAATGAATTATTCGAATTTTATTTCATATGTTTCTTTGTGATGATAAAAATTATATATATTAATTTTCTTAACAAATTATAATATAATTATAATATAATTATAATATAGATATATATAATGAATAAAGTTAATATTTTATAAATATAGACATGATGACTAATGATATGTTATGGATGTTTCATTGTTCGTAAAATTAAATGGAATTTCAGATATCTCGTTATAATATTCGAGTATAACATTCAACGCATTTCACTATATATAGATTAAATTATGATCATAAACCATTTTGTTTATTACCAATTGTTTATTAATTTTTCAAACAGGCATTAATATGTTTATTTTAAATGGTTAATAACGTAACGAGCATTCGTTTATATGTAATTTAAAGAAGTCAAGTGTCGTAAACTCTTTATTACAATTACAACACGCATCACTAAAAACTAATTTTCTTAAGTATCTAAAGTACACGAGGATAAAACCGCGTCGCAGACAAGCACGTACAAAATGTTTATGATAATTGCAAATTATGAGAGAATACGAGTATCAAGATAAAAGAACTGGCGGGAAATACAGTATCTCGCTTCTAAACACGTGTTAGATCACGTTGTTTTAAGAGTTTTCAGGAATTGATTTGCGCATTAATTTCAAGGGGTATGGAATAAAAAGTACATTAAAGATGATAAATTCTCATTAAAAATTTATAGCTGCTCTCATTTGTTCTAATGAAGAATTTCAAATAATGATCTGCTTACGTTTTAAAGCGAATTATTATTCGCTGTTATAATTTATTGTCACATTTATAATTTTAATATCATTTTGCTTGTCACGATCTGCAATTGTAAATATTACAGTTTTATCTATCAAATGCTATTAAGATTTAATGTCTTATGAATGGTCATGGTTTTTGAATTTTAATAAGCAAATTGTGCAAAGATTAAGAAAAGTAAATTAAATACATAGAAAGGTTATGATGTATATATTAAATCTCTATTAATTTAATTAATTTTTATTAATTAATTTCTATTAATTACGAATTAATTTTTCCCAGAGAAAAAATAATTAGCCTCACAAACCATCAGAGTTTAATTACATTTGTAATCCAGAATTTAACTGGAATCGTATTACGAAAGTAACTTAATCTAATTTAATTTTTCACGAATATTTTACCGGGTTCCAAAGACATAGAGCTCGTACCTGAAAGGTACGCCGCGGTAACGGTGAAAGGCGAATAACACAAGTGCCTCCGAAGTCGCATATAATTTCCGTTTAATAACAGTGGCAACCACTGAAACTCGTTATTACAATTATTATAAATTTAACGCCCCGTTTATTATCATTTATTTAGTTCACCGTGTAATAGTCATCGGCGCGTAAAGAAGGCAACTTTCTACTATCTTCTCGATATTACATAATAAGACCACACGGTTTGCACGGACTATCTGACCGTTAGTGGTTCATCAATAAACAAATCTGTTGCGCTAAAAGCAGACCTGTCCAATTCCCGTGACAGCATTTGCGCGCGTGGAATTGATCTCGTTACTGACGCTGCGAACAAGATCCTTATTTACATGCACTGTGAAATAGCATCGTGAATTCTCACTATACGTATCCGATAATCGTTTCCTGCCTTCTTTCTCTTGTTTAACGGATTCGCCTATTTAGTATTTCATTTTATTATCGAGTTGTGACATATATTCGTTCGGCCATAGCACGATGCGGCGTCTTGCCGATATCTGAGAAAAAAGTTGTCCGTTATAAACAGGTTTTGCTGTATAGACATTTGTGAAATATTTATTCGGCAAGCAGAAAAATTTCGGATTAATCGTATTAGTACATTAGGATCGATTCTCTGATAAAACACTGAAGCATATTGATACCGCTTCATTGTGGCGGTTTTCAATTTTCTATACACGTCGGTTCTGCTCTGTAAGTACTAAGCTCCAGCTGCTGCCAGGATTTGATATCGGCCAAATGGATACATTGTTCTAACCGCGGTTACAATATGAGAGCATTGGATATTTGATTATCCGAAATCAAACTTGGAAACTTTTAAACTTGTCACGTGAAAATCTTTGCCAGATGTTAACTTTCAATAATAGAATAAACTATAATAGAATTTTCCGTCAGCGAGTAACATCGATTATAATTGTATAGTTTGCAGCTATTGTAATTTTCGTCGTGTATTTTTAGTCCTTAAGAATTATAGTCAGGATAGTCGAGGACAATGCATATCCTTGAATACGATTGAAAGGCTAGCATATATTATGTATTTCGAAATAGTACGGTTTAATGGAGAAGTAGATATCGGAAAAATTTATAACGATACAATTTTAATCAATTTTAGAACTGTCATGTCATATAAATCGGATAGAGAAGCGCGGTTTTACAATACTCGTCTTTAAAAGGTTACAGAATAGACGACAAATGATTTATCAAATATATCAGAATAAAAACTTAACATTGTTCCTTTTAAAGATTCATTCTTTTTAATATGTTAACTTCTGAATATTTAACTTAAATCTGTCTTCTAGATCCTTTATTAAATCAAATCTTTATTAAACTAGGTTTTTCGTAAATGAAATTTGAGATGTTTCGAGTCAAACACGTGACATTTTGATATTTTCATCTTACGTTGAAGTCACAGGTCAAAGATTCGATGGCTAAAGATTATACCAAGGCAGGAAAATCGGAAGACGTTATTAATAGGCCTGATCGTACCGCGTGGGAACCGAATCACTGCTGGAACTAATTGTCACGGGTGTGTACGACTCACGATCGGTCAGGGTCGGTGAGCGCAGAAGTTCCGTCGCGACCGGAAGTCTCCGCGGGCTTTTCGACGATGTCGAGGAAACGAAGCACCGCGATACAATGAATAATGCTATCGTGTCATCGGCACGTCCGTTTCACGATATCGCTCATGAGTCAGAAAGAGGCGGTCAGTGCGCTACAAAGATAAAGATCGAGAAGTGTTCAACCGCAGATATTAGCTTGACATTAGCGTGTGTGAAAAAAGACTGATTTTGCAATTGTATGATCTGTAAGAAAGAAAAAATCCATAACGAATGATATATCTTGCTCTGTGACTGATGTCTAAATCCCTTCTTTTCTAATTTTTAAAAACATTTAAAAGTGGGATCTGAAATTGGAAAATTTTAGGAAAGTTTTATTGTAATTTTTATCGTTACATTATAGAGATTATTGCATTTTAATTATATCAATTAAATTAGAGAAATATTACATTTTATAGATTTGTGATATTGACATATTTAGATAATATTATAATATTATAATATTCTTTTTGTCCTCTATATATAAAATTAATAATAATATATTATGTAAAGATATTACTATGATATGTATAATACTTCTTACATTTCTTTCCGGTTCGTAACTCTCGTGGTCAGAATAGCAAGTTCTTTTTATATAGGCGCTGGCAGTCGTTGCGACGGATAATTTGCCCGTTAAGAGCATTCTCGAATTAACTCGTGTTCCCTCTTACTTACAACGAGCTCGCGCGAAACTATTTTCGCTACGCCTCGGATACGCGCGCAGGAAGCAGCAACGATTTCCACAAGATGACGTAATTTCGCGCAATGAGTCTGACAATGAGCGACGACGAAGCCAGCGCGAAAATTACGAAGAAGAGGAAGAAGGCGACGTCGACGACGAAGCGGAGAAGGAAGTGACGTGATGCAGAATCATGCGGACTTACCGGAAATAATCTCATCGGAAAATAACACGTCATCCATGCTGGCTTGCAAGGAGTATGACTACTATCTGATATATAGGAATGGAGTAAGATTCGTACACGAATGCAAGTGCGTGTGCGTCGCGTGATGGTTTATTTTATTCCTTTTTTTCTAGCGACAACAGCTAATTTTTTGTGCGACGAGCGTTTTAATGCGCCATTAGTCTTATTTAGATAATGGCGATATAAATAACCGTCAGCTTGACGATAATAAATGGTTTACTTAGCTATCATAAACTTGCTGTGAACTACCGCCTTTTAATTTTCGCGAGCTTTTTAAATAAAATAAAAGTATCGTGTCTCTTTTAAAACTATAGCAATTAATCAGAAAAACGTCGAACTATTATAATTTTATAAATATTTCCTTCTGTTAAATTTAAACAGCTAATACAAATGTTTGTGTGGAATACATTATATTATAGACTTTATTTGCTCTTTAAATTCTTTAGAGGGAAATCTTACTCTTAGAAATTGACAATTGAACTAGTCTTTTTCAACACCGGCTCAATTGCCACCCCCCCTTTGTTACTCTTTAAAATTAGATTCCACTTCAAAGATTTTATCGAGTATAATATTAATAAGCTATTATTAATGAATAAACAGTTGAATAGTTAATCTAATATAATGCGGATCTAATCTTATGACAGTTACACTCGTCTCATTTATTATCATGGTAGATGTTATCATTGTGACTATCATTAAACACCGACGAGTCATCGGAGTTGGTTACTCAGCTTGCGGCCGTGCGACTCTGACCGACCTCCCCCTTTTTTTCTCTTCTTCTCGTGAATAGAATTCGAATGAAGAACTCGATTAACCGGCGTTCAAACTATTCCAGGAAGAAATTCCTGCGTACGGACGGAAGTCGGAATATCTTCGTTCGCGTGCGGCATCATCACGTTCGCCAGATACACGAAGCGACGTTTACTGAGAAATAAAACATCGCGTTTGTAAAGAATGATAATTAGAATCGCTATCACCTTTTTCCGTGTTTTAATTATTGGGTCAGATAAATGCAAATAAAATTCTTATAGTGAAAGCATATCTTACATTTGAACAATCATTAATCTTACCTATAAAATAATGGCTTATGATTATGACTTGATTTATAAAAATAGATATCCACAAAAATATCTTTTATCAAAATAATTTTCTAAAATTTTACATTTATACGCCAATTCTACGTTGATTCTGGATTTGAATTACTGAGTAATATATATTCTGTAATAAGTATTCCGTATACTTTTCTGTCGCACGTAACATTCTTCCTCTTCTTTTTATTTTCGCGTCTCTTGAAATAAGCGCGAACGAACGTCTCTCGAGACCCTTCCCTCGTTTTCTCGTACTTGACGCAAGTTCGACGCTACCTCACTTTACCCCGACCGCCACCGCCGCCAACCGCCACCGCCCTCGCTATGTTCCCTAGAAAGAGGAGAACTCTGGAAATCCTGGCGAGGAACGTCGGTTCCGGTGGGCGGCAGGCGGTAGAAACTCACGGGGGTGGGAAGGGCGGCCTCCCCGGCTGGGAGGCATTTCATTTCCTTGGCGACTTCCGGCAAACGCGACGCTTCCGCCATATCGGGGCCGACGCCGACGCCACCGTCGACGTCGAGTCTGTTCGTGTTCCTGCGCTCCCTGGTTCCGGTTCCGGTCTCCCCCGTCCGCGTCCACCCCCGCGGTGCCCATCGTCGTCTCGACTCGAGCTTCCACCCACGCCCCCGGGCGCACCGAGTCCTTCCGCTCCCTCTCTCCGACGTTCTCCTTTCGCTTCCGTTCGTACCGTCCCTGCACCCCTCGGTACCGTGCTTTTCCGCCACCCTCGCTGGTGGTGCTCTTCCTTCCACTCACTCCTTCCACAACTCGTCTGCGACACCCACTACGCCGTTAACGTTACCAGCACTATTACTATTAATAGTGTCACTGATGTGCTTGGATCGAAAACGTATCGTTTAAAATATGCTTATTTCAGTGGAAAAGAACTAAGCGATAACAACATGATAAACCAATCTAACAACTTTAACATTTTTTAGTAAATCTATTATTTATTCTGTTAATGTAATAAATATTAATTTGAGCTTAAAATTATGTAATTAATAGTTGAATATTTAATAAGAAGTGATAGATAACTTGTTAGTTTTTTCAAGTTAAGACTACTTATAATTTTAATCAGAGTTGCCACAAAACTGGAAATCAGAGAATTTTGTAAAATTTTCTGGAAAATTAAAATTCTTGACTTTAAAAAAAGAATAATATGCGTACATCGCATCTGCGCAGTTTTGGAATATTATCAACTTAATTAAATGCAAATGGTGTCAGTAATATTAATGGTAATTCACGTTGCTATGTTAAACTGCTCTTTCAACAAAATATTTGACGGTTTCCAAATCAGAACGGAACTACAAAAAAATAATTTTCAGAATATTATTAAAAGAGATCAGGGAAAATCATGAAATTTTATTTGGAAATGAGGGAAAAGTTATAGAATTTCAGAATTTGTGATAACTGCGTAAATCCCTGATTTTATTGGAGTCATGTACAGTTTTTTTTTCCACTTAATTTATATGGGCACATAATAATAAATAATTTATACTAAATTAATTATTTATTAACAATTAATAATTAATTAATTTATACAACAACAATAAATTTTTTCAACAATTTTGACTATTTTTCAACATTATTATATACATCAGATCTCAAATAACGTCGATAGAACTAAATATTTTTAATGGATAACATCTTCAAATTTGATAAGCATTACAATGTAAAATCTAAAAGGGTTAATGTTACTGATACTAGCAAATAATGTTTATTGATTTGCATATATGTAATAACGGAATAGGACAGTTGCTATTATAATTAAGTATATAAACCAAAATAACAGCGATTTTTTTTTTAATAACGAAATAAGGAAAAAAGTGTCGATTGTTCATAGAACTTTACGATGGATTATCACGACGTGTCTTTTCGAGACGGATCGATTGGGGATGGTAGGAGGGGAAGGGGTGGGAGGGAAATCTTGATCAATATGCGACACGCGCGTCCGATTATTTCGAGATCCACTTAACTTCGCCAATGCCGACGCCGACGCCGGCGTTGACGAGAGCGCGGATATACTCACCTCCTGCTCCTCAGTTCTCCGGCGGTATTTCATGTAACGGGAGGAATTGGTATGCCCGCGCGTGTCGCGGGATTACGTATTCTCGATGAGAAACCGAGCGGTTCGTGCACTTACCCCGGATGTACGTGTACGCTGCGACACGCCGCGCCGCGAGGAACGAGCTTTAAGCACCTGTCGCGCGCGACGTTTTCTTGACTTCGCGATGCCAACGAACTCACCGCGATACACCCGGAATATATTTCGCATTGGGAAAAGGGCGCTTCTTCCAAGTCGAGTTTACTTGCGACCTGGTGTCAATAGCCAGTGTCTTTCACAGGGAGAAGTCTTCTCACTGAAGACTAGAGAAAATGGATTATCGATGAAGTCACTCGCGTGTCTCATTTAAAAGTATACACATAATGTATTCCTTATCGAATATATGAGAATGAAAATAAGAATCATTAAGTAAAAATTGTTATGAAAGAATGTTATCTATTTTTATAAGAAAATTATGATCAGAGAATATAATTAACTCTATAATTTGCATAGAAAAATAACACATAAAATGTATAAAATGATGGTATTTTATCTGATGATGTTTATATCTAACAAGTAGATAGCCTCATCTTAAAATATATTAAGGACATTGAAAATAATTATTTTTATATTAACACATTAACATCTTTATATTTTCT
>Ga0157364_1008505_pt1 | contig 10625 bp, 11 predicted proteins | sample AttsexASBM2_FD_111476 | JGI IMG/M metagenome (GOLD analysis project Ga0157364, IMG submission 111476) | Fungus gardens microbial communities from leaf cutter ant in Ribeirão Preto, State of São Paulo, Brazil - Atta sexdens ASBM2 | ecosystem: Host-associated > Fungi > Mycelium > Unclassified ... | reverse complement strand
TTCTTGATTAGATTCTAGTAATAATAGGTTTGCAATGCTTACTAGAGTAATAGACAATAAATTTTGCTGCAACCTAGACAATGGGAACATACTAAGAGAAGTAATGGTGAAGATTGGGCTAAAAAGAATTGATACACAGGAAGGAGTAACAGTAGAAGTGTTGTTGGATAGTTGTGCCACAGAACTAGTCATGAGCTCAGAATTTGCAAGAAAGCAGAGGTTTAAATTAAAGAAAATAAAATAATTCTTAGGGCCATAGGAAGAGGACAGAAGTGGAGTGTGATTTTGGAAATACCATAGCTAGCTTGCCACAATCTTGAGATTGATTGGAGAATAGGAAAAATGACAAGATGTCTGGAAAAGTGTGGAAAGCAGTAGAGACTAAAGCAAGAAAAGTCAGGGTGGCAAAAGTAAAAGAAAAAAGAGAAAAAAGAAAAGGAAGGGAAGAAGTGAGAAGTAAGGGAATAAAGAAAGAAGGAAGAAAAGAAAAAGAAAAAGAAGCTGAAAAAGAGAGAATAATAGAAGTAAAAAAAATAGCAAAAGAGTAGAAGATTTGGAATGAGAAGGAAGAGGCAGCAAAATCTGAAGAAGAGGCCAAGGAATTGGTTTCTCAGAGGTTCCACAAGTAGATTCATATCTTTGAAAAGAAAGCAAGTGAGAGAATGCTGAAAAAGAAGCTATAGAATCATACAATTGAAGTGAAGAAAGGATTTGTGCCAAGGAAGTGGAAGGTGTACCCACTGTCAAGAAAAGAGAGGTGCATCTATAAAAAATAAAGATGGTAAGAAATGTATAGTACAGAACTATAGGTATTTAAATGAGTGGACTATTAAGAACAACTATCCTTTGTCCTTTATTTTGGATATTATAGAAAATATAAGTACTAAGAAAGTATTTACAAAATTGGACTTATGATGGGGCTATAATAATATATGAATAAAGAAAGAGAATGAGTAGAAGGTAGTATTTATGACTTTGGAAGAGTCATTTGAACTAACTGTAATATTATTTGAACTTACAAACTCTGGTGACATTTCAAACAACAATAAATGAGATCCTACAAAACTTGATCAACACTAGGGAGGTAGCAAGCTTTATTAACAATATTATAGTGGAAATAGAAGAAGAAGAAGAACATGATAAAGTAGTAGAAGAAGTAGTGAAAAGATTGACAAAAATGATTTATATGTAAAACTAGAGAAGTATAAGTGGAAAGTGAGAGAAGTAGGATTGTTGAGAGTAGTGATCAGACCAGAAGGGATTAAGATAGAGGAAGAGAAGTGTCAGAGTTGTGAACAATGGACTTGATTTTATTCTATTTCTCTTTTCCTTTATTTTATCTTTTAAGTTTCTTTTCTTTTTATTTATTTTGGACTTAGAAAAAAGTGTGACATTCACACAAGTCACTGTGTTGTCACATATGTCACTGTCACTGTCACACAATCATGTGACATAGAGAAGGTCATAAAAAATCTTGAAACAAATGATATTATATGGCATGGCAAGCATATATATGTAAGGAATATGGACAGTTTTTTTAACAAGAAGAGGCCTATTGAGTATATGGTGGAGGTGAATATTCATTATAGGGAGAGGACAGAAATCAATATAATTGGAGAACAGAAGTGGAGTGTGATTTTGGGAATACCATGGCTGGTATGCCATAACCCCAAGATTGATTGGAGAACAGAGGAAGTAAAAATGATGAGATATCCTGAAGAGTGTGGGAAGCAGTGGAGACCAAAGCAGAGAAAATCAGAATAGCAGAAACAAAAAGAAGAAGAAAAAGAAGAAGAAGAAAGAAAATGAGAAGAGAAGAAGCAGAAGAAAGGAGAGAAGGAAAAAAAAAGAAGAAAAAGCCAAAAAGGGAAAGAACAATAGAAGTAAAGAGAGTAGTAGAGGAATGGGAAATTTGGGATGAGGGGGAAAAAGCAGTGAAATTGGAAAAAAAAAGCAAAGAAGTTGGTACTAGAATGTTTTCATTGGTAAATTCATGTGTTTGGAAAGAAACAGAGTGAAAGAATGCCATTAAAAAAGATATGGGACCATACAATTAAAACAAAGGAAGAATTTGTGCCAAGAAAGAGAAAGGTATATCCATTATCAAAGGAAGAGAAAGAAGAGATATATGAGCTCATACAAGAATAATTAAGAAAGAGTAGACCCTTGAAGTCATCTCAAACAGCACTGGTGTTTTCTGTAGGAAAAAAGAATGAAAAGAAGAGAATAGTTTAAGACTATAGGTATCTTAATGAATGGACTATTAAAAATAATTATCCTTTGCCTCTTATCTCAGATATCATAGAAAATATAAATACTAAGAAAGTACTTACAAAGTTGGACCTATGATGGGATTATAATAATGTACAGATAAAAAAAGTGGATAAGTGGAAGATGTCAAGATCACAAGAAGTGGACTTAGTTTTTTATTATTTTCTTTTCTTATTTTCATTTTATTTTCGATTTAATTTTATATTTTCTATTTATAGAACTTAGGGTTAGGGCTGATGGTTACAGATCACAGAACACAAGGAAAAGAAGTAGAAGATTCTAGAAGAAGTGATGTCATACAGCATAAACACTACATATTGACCTCATGCCTAACATATGGTCGTTTAGGGTAGGGTGCATAGTAGTTAGCATGGACCATCTGAATAGGTATATAAGGTAGCCTACTTCTAAAGTCTTGAGTTTGTAACAGAAGGTAGTGTTCACGACTTTGAAAGAGTTGTTTGAACCAACAGTAATGTTCCTTGGGCTCACCAATTCCCCAGTTACATTCCAAACAATGATGAACAAGATTCCATGGGACTGGATTAACACTGGAGAAGTGGCAAGTTTCATCAATGATATAATTGTAAGAACAGAGAAAGAGAAGGGATATAATGAGGTAGTTGAGAAAGTAGTAAGGAGATTGGTAGAAAATAATCTGTATGTAAAACCAGAGAAGTATAATTGAAAGGTAAAGGAAATAAAATTCTTAGAAGTAGTAATTAAACCAGAGAGAATTAAGATAGAAGAAGAAAAAATGAAGAGTATATTGGATTAGCCAACTCAAAAAGGAGTTAAAGATGTACAGAAGTTTTTGGGACTGGCAAACTACTATTGATAGTTTATTAAAAGATTTCACAATGATAGCTAGATCTTTACATGACTTGGTGAAGAAAGATCAGAAGTAGGATTAGATAGAGAAGTAGGAGAAGATGTTTCAGAAGTTGAAGGAGAAGTTCACAAAAGAACCAGTGTTAGTAGTATCAGACTTAGATAAAAAAAATAAGGTTGGAAGTAGATGCATTAGACTATATAATAAAGAGGGTTTTATCTATGGAATATGAAAATAGAAAATGGAGACCAGTAGTATTTCTTTAAAAAACTGAAGGCATTTTCTAGAAGGTGCTAAGTTCAAATTTAAGGTCTGAACAGACCATAAAAATTTAAAATACTTTATAAAGACATGAAAGTTGAACTAAAGACAAGCTCGATAGATATTATATCTGTCAAGGTTTAATTTTACTCTGAAGCATATATTAGGCACAAAAAATGGAAAAGATGGATAGACTTAGTAGGAGATCAGACTAGAAAGTAAGAACAGAGAATGATAATGATAATCAAATATCAATAAAGAAACAATGGATTCATAATCTAGTAGAAGTAGCAATAGAAGGACCCAAAGTAGATATATAAAAAGAGCCAGAGATAAAAATGAAGAGGTAGTTAGAGTAATAGAGAAAATGAAGAAAGCAGGAATAAAAAAGCTAAGAGGAGAAGAATAGCAGATAGAAGGAGATTTGTATCAGGAGTATAGTATGAAGTATATATATAGTACCAGCCAGATATCAAAGCTAAGCTTGACATTGTGCACTTTTAGCATAACTGGTTTATGTCAAGAATGGAAGAAGTGGACTTAACATTTTTATTCTCTTTTCTCATTTTTATTTTATTTTTGACTTAGTTTCTCTTATTCTATTTTTAGAACTATGGTTAGGGTTAGAGCAACAAGGTCACATAGTCACACAGCAGGTCACATCAGATAACACAGTCATAAGTCACCTGACATATGGAAGGGTATAGAAGGTTCTGGAAGGATGACATCATACAATGTGTTGACCTTAAAGCATACATGGTCAGTTAGGGTAGGCTAAGAATAGCTCGTACGGACCATTAGGTATTTGTATATAAGGTAGATGATCCTGTACAGAGCTCTCTATCGAGTTCTCTTGTGTAAACTCTATATAAGGTTTTTCTTCTGTCCCTCACTAAGGACTTAAGTCATAACAGTTCAGTGGCTGGTCTGTTCCTAATATAATGTCAAGCTTTCAAGCAGTCAGCAGTTCAACTCCTGGTAAAACTATTCTTTTTAAATGGACAGTTATTAGCATAGAAGCATGATGTAGCCAGGAGTATCACTAGGAATGGTACCAGTTACTTAGCTATGCATCTCTATTATACTGGACACTCTGTAAAGCAAAGTTTACTGGGTTCTTTAGAAACCCCATAAGACTGTCAAGGCTCTGAGACCACGATATGTGGCATAACCCTTGGGTGCAACTATTCATATAACTTTCATGTGGAGATCACATGCCTTGAAAGGGGGATACTATCAGGAGTACAGTATGAAGTACATATATAGTACCAGCCAGATGTCAAAGCTAAGCTTGACATTACACACTTTTAGTGTAACTGGTTCAGTGGCTGGTTTATTCCTAATAATTTGGTGTTGGAAGAGAGAAAAGTTTGTATACTAAAGGATGAGGTGCTAAGAGTGGAAATAATCTGGTTACACCATGACATACCAGTAGCAGGACATAAAGAAAGATAGAATATGACAGAGTTGGTAACAAGAAATTATTGGTGGCCAGGAGTAATCAGAGATATAGGAGAATATGTAAATAGATATGATATATGTCAGAGGATAAAAAATGGGACAGAGGTGCTGGCAGAAAGTTGAAAGAAAAGTTGAAGTTGAGTGAGATATCAGATAAACCATGGATACATCTGATAGTTGACTTTATTATGAAGTTGTCATTAGTAGCCAAAAAGAATATAATTCTGGTAGTCTGCAATAGGTTATCTAAAATGATACATATTGTAGCAACAACAGAAGAAATATTGCAAAAGGGTTGGCACAACTATTTAGAGATAACATATAGAAGTTGCATGAGCTATCAGAGAGTATAGTGTTAGATAGAAGACCACATTTTGCAGTGAAGTTAACAAAGGAGTTGAATTGAATATTAAAGATTGAGACAAGATTGTTGACAGCATTTTATCCACAAATGGATAGTCAGACAGAATACATGAATCAGAAGTTAGAATGGTATCTTTGATTCTTTATAGACTATAAATGTTATGATTTAATAATCTTAGAGTTGATCAGAGAAAGAAATCTTGTATTAGGGTTAACACAAGAGAACTCAATAGAGAACTCTGTACAGAATCTTCTACCTTATATACTAAAGGCCCATAATCCATGCTCTACTACCTTAGCCTACCCTAAATGACTATATGTCTATCTTAAGGTCAGCATGCATTAAACATGCTGTATGACATCATTCTTCCAGATCGTTCTACCAGATTCCATTGTGACCTTATGACTTTGTGACCATGTCATGTGACTTGTGACAGTGTGTCTTTGTTGTCATGCTAGATCCTAACCCTAGTTCCAAGAATAAAATGACAAGAGAAAAGAAAAGAAAAATAAAAAGGAAAGTTTTTTAGAAGAAAGTTGGGTCCAAACTTTGTAAGTCTGACAATAGACAAAATAATTGGCCAGAATGACTAGCTTTGGCAGAATTTGCAGTCAACAACAAAGTACATTTAGCAATGAAAGTATCTTCATTTATAGTGAATTATAGTAGAGAGTTGAGAATGGGAACAGACATAAGGAAAAATAAAAAATAGGAAAAGTAACAGAGTTTGTGGAAAGAATGAAGAAAGTACAGAAGGAAGCTGGGACAACATTAAGAAAAGTACAAGAGAAGATAAAGCAGCAACCAGACAGGGAAAGGAAAGAAATTAAAGAATAGATAAAGAGGAATAGAGTAATGTTGAGTACAAAGAACTCAGTGTTCAAAAAGGAAAGACTGGCAATAAAATTAGTAGATCAATATGTTGGTCCATACTTTATTGAAGAGGTAGTATCTATGAATGTGGTCAAGTTATAACTGCCTACTTTAATGAGAATTTACCCAGTTGTGAATATCAGTCAGATAGTATGGTATAAAAAGCAAGTAGAGGGACAAAAGAAAAATAAGAGGAATAGTGAAGTACTTAGTGTAATAGAAGGAGTTTACAGTAGAACATGATTCTTAAGAAAGAGAGAAGGATTTAAAAAATGTGAAGGTGGTGGTAGCAAAGTTTGAGGGAAGATTAAATGCAGAAGTGAGGAGATAGAAGAAATTGGACATAATGGAGGAAAGAGACTTTAGAAGGAGAGAGGTACCAGGAAAATATACAGTAAAAATGCTATATAGGTGGAACAATGGCAATTTTGAGGACAAGTATTTAAAAATATTGGAGAAGAAACCTTAAAGAGAGAGTAATGTCAGAACTATAAAAGTTGGATTCAGTTTATTTCTATTTTCCTTCTTATTTTTATTCTTTCCTTTTCTTTTCCATTCATTTCTTACTTGGAAACTCAGAGATAAGGTTAGTATAAAATCACAGAGATCACTGTCACAACTATCACACAATCATGTGACATAGAAAAGGTTGTAGAAGGCTCTGGAACAAATAATGTTATACAGCAAGATAACCATATTGTTGTGGCAACCACTTATCACAAAGACAAATGATTACACAAGTGGTAAATCTCTTAAGGTAGATATTAAGTGGAAAGTTCATAAGAGAACTCAACAAGATGTCTCTGCTAAATTAGAGTCCTATATATACCAAGTACACATAGTCTGTGCTACCAATAATTAAGCCTGCCCTATTGTCCATGCTACAACCTCATGTCCACCTCATTCTCTACTCAAGGCCACCATGTTGTATACATGTGCTCTGACGTCATCTTCTAGATCTTTCCATCATGTTCTAGGCTTATGATGTCACATCATGTGACTTGTCATGTGACTGCAGTATCACATGCCTCTTCATTATCCAAAATAAAAATAAAAGAAAAAGAAAAAGAAAATCAATATAAAATTAGAAAAATAAAAGAAAAGAAAAAGAAAAATTGTTAGTATTCCAGCATCCCATAACACATATGTGAGCCTTATAGAAAGTACATGTACTTTAGGGTAAAATAGTTGTTATATATATAGACCATGATCTGTAATATATAAGATAGACTAGTTTATACTTAGAATTCTATCAAGTTCTCTTGTATAAACCCTATACAAGGTTTCTTTTTTTGACCAACTCTAAGATATTAAGTTTTTAATACTAACTAGTATATAATCTAGTAGTTTAGACTGTAGTAGTCATTCTGAAAATCAACTAAAACTAGCACCTCTCTTCTAGTATTAACAACAACATACCTCACTATCTTTCAGTGGTTTTTCCACTCTCTAAATCCCCAGTCCTCAATCCAAAATATATAACCAGTGCAATATGTAGAGGCATAGCATATAAGCTGAAGCTAAAGATTGTTCTGTTCCATCTTCTGCATTCTTAAATAATGCAAAACTACTTAGTTCTAGATTTCTAAGATTCCCCTTCTGAATCTCAGATAATAAAGTATGAACCATATCTAATACATTTATAGACTAACAGACAGACAGAACAAGTTAACTAAGAACTTAACCAATATCTTTAGCTTTTTATAAGCAAATAGCAAGATAACTGATATAACTTCCTTCTCTTATCCAAATTCCAGCACAACAATTATATATACTTATTCAGTCAGCAATTCCCTTTTCTTCTTAATACTGGACATATTATGACTTAAGTTCTAAAGTTTGGACAAAAGAGAAAACTTGTATTGTTTAACACAAGAGAATTTAGTAGGGTTTCTAGTAATGACTAGAAGTCTAGATGATGAGTTGTTAGGAGATAAAATATGAGAGGCTAATCTATATATGAACAATCATGGATGCAGAAGTATATCTAGATGTGATTAAAGTCCTAATATTATGACTTAAGTCTTAGTGTTAAGACAAAAGACTACTCTTGTATTGAGTGACACAAGAGAACTTGATAGAGAGCTCCATACAGAAACATCTACCTTATATACTAAACTATGCTGGTCCATGCTATTACCTTCCTAGCCTACCCTAAAGACTAGATGTTTGCCTTAAGGCCAACATGTGTTCTACTTGTTGTTATGACGTCATCTTTCTAGATCCTTCTATATTATTCCCTTATATCATATGAGTATGTGACTCCTGTGACTGTGTCATGTGACCTGTGACAATGTCAACACTTTATCTTCTTTGTCTTCTACTCTTCCCTAAAGAAATAAGAAAAATTAAAATTAAAATAAAATAAAATAAAATGGAAACCAAGTCTATTGTCTTCAATTCTGACACCTAACCAGATATCTCAGAAGTCTCAGAAGACAGTCTATAACATTCTCCTAGATTTAGTTATTATATATAGCAAAGAATATGAAGTGGAAAAAATTCTGAACAGTCACTGGCACTGTAAAAGATATTATTATCTAATCAAGTGAAAGGGTTTCATATTAGAAGCCAACTCTTGAAAGAACATTATTTATACTAGACAGAATAGTAGAATTTTACTATTTGAACTTCCATATAATGTAGTTTATCTAAGCAGTGGATTTTAACCAGATCAAGTTCAAATCAATTTTCCTTGCTTTGAGGCATAGCAATCTAGAAAAAAGAAGGTGGATATAAGGGGATCTAGCTTTTCATCTAACTTTTTCTTGTATCTAGCCAAGCTCTTTCAACTATGTATTCTATAAGCTTTACTATAAACTTTACTACTCTTGAACACTGTTACTAGACCTACAGACTTTGCTGTCCTAGATCTCAAACCTCATGCTCATATTAAGTTCTTTCAGAAGACTTTCTAGACCTCTGATTTACTGTTTTCAATCACTCTAAATATATCCTGCCTTTTCAGATAATATTCTAGATACTTTAACTTAAGTTCTTAACTATCTGTGTATCATCACTCTAATGATTAGCTCAGCATTGTTCTGTCAGATTGCAATGAACAGCAGAGTATTTAGAACATTAGCCATCTTTAGAAAATCACATTTTGTTCTCTTAGATTTTTTTGAAGATAGATAGTATTTAGTCACTAGTTACTATAATATAATTTCTGAAGTTGTATAACCCCATAGACTTTGCTTAGTTGCCCTAACCTTCAAGAGAATAGATCTATTTCTATTAGTCAAAACAGTTGGATCTTTTGCATAAAAACTCAAAATTTCAAAAATGTAGAAAAATTTACATCTAGTTATTGACAAGTTGAAATTAAAACTCTACCACTATCTAACCTTTGCTCAATAAGAGTTCTCATTAATAGTCATTACACTAATTTAGAAAGTACTATACAAGAGTTTGAAAGAATTCTGAATTCTAGAAGGTGGATCAATGAATTATAGTACTTATCAAGAAGTGATTATATCAATGTTGTAATATGTTCTGTTGGCAACTAGGTACTATAGAAATGATTGTGAATAATTGAGTATAAGTATTTTTCTAGAAACAATTAATTTTAGAAATAGGACAAAATATTTGGACTTAGAATTTATTGTTGAGCACTTATATAGAGTCTTATCTATACCTAGGACTTCAGCTTCTTATACTAAATTCTAAATGAATGCTTATTATGACTAAAATCCAAGTATTAAGGCAAAAGGCATACTCATGTATTGAGTAACACAAGAGAACTTGATAGAGTTCCTACTATAGAGTAGTCTACTTTATACTTTTAAAAGTTGGTCTATACATCTCTAACTTACTTTAAAGCTATGACTGAGTTCTTTTAGTAGTTTCTATGATGTTCTACCAAGTTACATGACTGTGTGACAGTGACAGTGACAGTGACATATGTGGCATGTATATGACATCACACCCCTTAGCTAAGTCCAAAGAAGGAAATAAGGAAACTAAACTATAAAAGAAAAGAGAAATCATAAAAGACTAGAAAAATGGAAAATAACTAAGTCTACTCAGAAGATTTCTGACAGTGCTGTATTTACAACAGGTAGCTAGTTTCTAATTATAGCTTCTTGTACTGAATCCTAGTGCTGAATCCTAGGGATTGTTTGTATACATTCATTGTGTCTATGACAACACTGTTATATTTCTCGTTAGTATCTCATCAAATGGCAGGGACAACCATTCAAAGAATCAATTGACCAATGCAAAATCATTAAAGGAGCATCGCAACTATGCCGAGACTTCCACAAAAGTCACCCCAATGTACCCAGATCCCCTATGATTTGAATATCCAGAAGATCATACAGCAAAGTTTGATTGTAAGCAGGCGAGGGTCACGTGAGGCAGTGCTATCACTGCCTGCCTCAGTTATGAATTTTCGGTAACAGAAATATCAGTATCAAACTATGCTCACCAAGGCGATTTCATCTTTGATTGCCTCAAGGATATGATGCACCATGAGGTCAGGACAGCTGACACAATATCCAGGGCACAAAAGCTTATAAAGAGCAATTGACAGAGTTGACCTTGAGACTAGAAATCGTAGCT
>Ga0157364_1008504_pt1 | contig 10625 bp, 12 predicted proteins | sample AttsexASBM2_FD_111476 | JGI IMG/M metagenome (GOLD analysis project Ga0157364, IMG submission 111476) | Fungus gardens microbial communities from leaf cutter ant in Ribeirão Preto, State of São Paulo, Brazil - Atta sexdens ASBM2 | ecosystem: Host-associated > Fungi > Mycelium > Unclassified ... | reverse complement strand
TAAGTATTGGTAGAGATACAAGCATATCAATGTAGTGACATAATTAGTTACCTTCTAAAATTAGCCTGACAGCTCCCATCAGGTACGAGTTTTGATCATGTGATGGCAACAGCTTGTGCACAGGCCATCACTCTTTTGTATATATATCTCTGTGTCTGAGGGCTAAACCTCAGACTTAACAACATCAATTATTCCTGTTGATACTTTTCATCATCTGTCAATCATCATACTCTTATACTGAACCCCTGAAACACTATTCAGCCCCAGTATTGCAACCAGTGAGTATCTTATTTGTGATAAGTACATTTATGCTATATATACTGAATACCATGAGGATAATGTTTGCAATACATGAGGTAAAACAAGTCATACAACATGAGGAGAAAGCAAGGATGTAACACCTACTACATGAGACACTGACTGAGAATACTTCAGTACAGCCAATTATGTCATTATTGCTCTTAGCCCTAGTCCATGCTGAGGTCATGAGACATCAATCATAATATAAAGTAGATAATATTGTACCAAGTTTTCTATTGAGTTCTCTTGTGTTAACCCTAATACAAGATTCTCTTCTTTAATCAACTCTAAGATCACTGAATTATAACATTAGAACTCAATTTCTCTTTCTGAAACCACCCAGCTCAGGGCTCTTTCTTACTTACTCTCTCATCATTCTTGACTAAGGGCAACACCACCCAAAGTTAAGAACACAAAGCCAGACCCTAGGCTCAAGAGATATATTAGTTAGATAGGAGAAGCTTGACCACTTAGTTTGTATCAAAGCCCACTGATGCTTAATAAGCATAATAACCTTATGTGGACATGTTTTGTACAAATTTTTAGTATCAGCTCTGTGCTACAGATTCCCTTGTAATCTGTTTATATAAAAGAATAGCAGGCATCCTTAAGATCTTACTTAGAGTAGAATAGTCTTTTTAGGCAAAAATTATTTACTCTTTCTTTAGAGCAGTATTCAATAGGATAGGTAGTCAGTAGATGGTGTGAGGTAGGACAAGAAGAGGGCCTACTAACATCTACAGAGATAGTATCAAGTTTGGAATATAAGTCAGAAAGCAAGTCTAACATAGGATCTACTCTTTCTCTATCCTACCACCTCTCACACCATTATCATTACCATCAACACCACTACCACTATACATCATGAGCCAACACAGCCAAATAAACTATGAGCTTTTAACTCAACAACAATAGAAGCAGCTTGCAGCACTGCAAGCACAAATCCAAGTTTTACTAGCAGCACAGGGAACAGAGGGAGGTAAAGGAGTGAGCACAGAAGTGGCTAAGCCACAAGTGTTTGACAGGACCCCAGAAAAGACCTCAGGTTTTATTATGGCATGTAAGTTATACATCAGGATAAAGATGAGAGAAGTAGCAGTGAAAGAACAGATTCAGTGGATTTTGTCATATATACAAGGAGGATTAGCAGATTTATGGAAGGAGAACATTTTGGAAGATCTAGAGGGAGAACTATTGGAATATGAGACAGTAGGGAAATTTTTGGCAAATATAAAAAAGGAATTTGGAGAGAGAGATGAAGAAACAGTCAAAGTAGCAAAACTAAAGAGGATAGAGTAGGGAGGGGAAATGATAGAGAAGTTTGTACAAGAATTTAAGAGAGCAGCAAGGGATAGTGTATATGAAATATGCCCCTTGATAGAAGAGTTCAAATGTAGCATGAACACCATAATTCAACAAAGATTTATGAAGTCAGAACATCAACTGGGAACAATCAATTAGTGGTATGAGAGAGCAACAAATTTGGATAGGAACTGGAGAGAGAGTAGGTGGGATGAAGAAAGGTTGAGGGGACAAAGAAACAAGAAGACTCAGGCCCCAAGACAAATAAATAATAAAATATCCAGGCAAATATTGCTGTAGTCTCAAGTTTGGCCAAAGAGACAAGAGGCTCCTCAGTAGTGGGCACTGACAGGGTCTACTCCAATGGAAGAAGTAAAAAGGACAAATGCAGTGATAGCATACCCAAATCAGCAAGATCTATATGCCATGGAGGTAGATAAGGGAAATAGAAACTGCTATAACTATGGGAGTTTTAAACATTTGGCAAGAAATTGTAGAAACAGATGAACAGAAGGCAGAATTGAAGAAGGTAGAAGACTAGAATATGGAAATAGGAATAACAGACAAAGGAGGATGATTAAAGGAGGAAATGAACAAAATAATAATTTAAATGGGAAAGGAGATCTAATAGTCCTCAATTAGGTCTCAATTGCAATGCTCTCTAGAGTAGTAAATAATACATCTTGCTACAGTCTAGACAATGGGAACATGTTAAGAGAAGTAACAGTAAAAATAGGGTTGGAAAGAATTGATACACAGGAAGAAGTTACAGTGAAGGCATTGTTGGATAGTGGGGTAACAGGGTTGGTTATAAGTTCTGAGTTTGCAAGGAAGCAGGGATTCAAGTTGAAGAAAATAGAAAAATCTATATACATGAGAAATGTGGATGAATCCTTTAATAAGGAAGGACCAATTGAACATATGGTAGAAGTAAACATATATTATCAGAGGCATAGGAAAAGAACTGAGATTGATGTAATTGGAGAGTAGAAATGGAGTGTGATCTTAGAAATTCCATGGCTTGCTTGTCATAATCTGGAGATTAATTGGAGAACAGAGAAATTGAAGATGACAAGGTGTTCAGAAGAGTGTGGGAAGCAGTAGAGACCAAAGCAGGGAAAGTCAGGATGGCAAAAACAAAAAAAAAGAAGAAAAGAGGAAAGGAAAAGAAAAGAAGCAAGAAGAGAAGGAACAGAAAAAGGAAAAACCAAACAAGAAAAAGACAGTGGATGTAAAAAGGATAGCAGAAGAGTGGGAAATATGGAATGAAGAAAAAGAAGCAGCAAGGTCAGAAAAGGAGGAAAAAAGGTTGGTACCAAAATACTTTCACAAGTGGATCCATGTCTTTGGCAATAAGGCCAGTAAAAGGATGCCTGCAAGGAAGTTATGGGATCATGCTATCAACATGAAGGAGATATTTGTGCCAAGAAAGAGAAAAGTGTATCTGTTGTCAAGAGAAGAGAGAAAAGAGGCACCAGTGTTTTTTGTAGGAAAAAAGGATGGAAAGAAGCATATAGTATAGGACTATAGATATCTTAATGAATAGACTATTAAAAATAATTATCCTTTGCCTTTAATTTTGGATATTGTAGAAAAAATAGGTATTAAGAAAGTATTTACAAAGATAGACTTGAGATGGGGGTATAATAATGTATGGATAAAAGAGAGAGATGAGTGGAAGGCAGCATTCACAATACCAGAAGGATCATTTGAGCTGACAGTGATGTTCTTCAGATTAACAAACTCACTGGCAACTTTTCAGACTATGATGAATGAAATCCTATAAGATCTTATTAACACTGGCAAAGTGGCAAGTTTCATTGATGATATAATAATTAGGACAGAAGGGGAGAATGAACATGATGAGATGGTAGAAGTAGTGAAAAGGTTGGTAGAAAATGATCTAAATGTGAAACCAGAGAAATACAAGTGAAAGGTGAAGGAAGTAGAGTTCTTAGGAGTAGTGATTGGACCTGAGGGGATCAAGATAAAAGAAGAGAAGATGAAAGAAGTATTAGACTGGCCGACTCTGAAAGGAGTTAAAAATGTACAGAAGTTTTTGGGACTTGCCAACTATTATTGGCAGTTCATCAAAGATTTCACAGTGATAACCAGACCTCTGCATGATATAGTAAAGAAAGACCAGAAGTAGAAATGGGCAGAGAGATAGGAAGAGATATTTAGGGAGTTGAAAGAAAGGTTCATAAAAAAACCAGTATTAGCAGTGCCAGATTTAGACAAAAAAATGAGGATAGAAGTGGATACATTGGATTATACAACAGGAGGTGTATTATCTATGGAGTGTGAAGATAGGAGATAAAGACCTGTAGCTTTCCTCTTAAAATCTCTAAATGAGACAGAGAGAAACTATGAAATTCATAACAAAGAGATGTTAGTGGTGATAAGAGGATTGGAAAACTGGAGGCATCTACTAGAAGGCACAAAGTTCAAGTTTGAGGTCTGGACTGACCATAAAAACTTAGAATATTTCATGAAAGCATAGAAGCTGAACAGAAGACAAGCTCATTGGGCACTTTATCTGTCAAGGTTTAACTTCATCTTAAAGCACATCCCAGGAACACAAATGGAAAAGGTAGATAGATTAAGTAGGAGGCCAGACTGGAAAATAGGAGTAGAAAAGGACAATGAGAATCAAGTATTTATTAAAGACCATTGGATTCATAGTTTAGCTGAAGTAGTAGTAGAAGAACCTGAAGTAGAAATAGTGGAAAAATAAAAAGGGCTAGGAGTAAAAATAAAGAAGTAGTTAGAGTAGTAAAAGAGATGAAGAAGGCAGGAGTAAAAGTACTACAAGGAGATGAATGGCAGATAGAGAGAGAGTTGGTATTGAAGAAAGAAAAAGTGTATGTACCAAAGGATGAGGATTTGAGAGTAGAAATAATCTGACTGCATTAAGATATACCAATAGCTTAACATAGGGAAAAATGGAAAATGACAAAGTTGGTGACAAGGAATTATTGGTGTCTAGAAGTGACAATAGATGTAGGAAGATATGTAGATGAGTACAATATGTGTTAGAGGATGAATAATAGGATAGAAGCAGTAATAGAGAAGCTAAATTTGAGCAAAGTATAGAAGAAGCCATAGATACATCTAATAGTTGACTTTATTACTAAGTTGTCATTGGTAGCTGGAAAAGATGGAATTATAGTGGTCTGTGATAGGTTGTCCAAAATGACTTACTTTGTGGCAACAACAGAAGGAATATTGGCAGAAGGATTGGCATGTTATGACTTAGGTTCAAGAGTTAGGACAAAAAACCACTCTTGTATTAAGTAACACAAGAGAACTCAATAGAGTTCCTAAGTACAAGACATCTACCTTCTATACAAACTACTGATGGTCCATGCTACACTCCTTTAGCCTTACCCTAATGACTATGTGTTTGCCTTGAGATCAACATGTGTTAACCATGCCATATAACATCATCATTTCTAGAACTTTCTATGTTGTTCTATTGTGTCACATGAATGTGCAACCATGACTGTGACATATGACATCATATTTTGTCTTCTTCACCTATGTTTAAATAAAGAAAAAGAAATTCAAAATAAAATAAAGAAACTTAAAAGAAAAGAAAAATAAAATGAAACCAAGTCCATTGTTTATACATAACAAGGCTGTTCAGAGACAATGTGTAGAAATTATATGAGTTACCAGAGAGTATAGTATCAGATAGAGGACTATAGTTTGCAGCAGAGCTGACTAAAGAGTTGAATTGAATGTTGGAAATTGAAACAAAGTTGTCAACAGCATTCCATCCACAGACAGATGGTCAGACAGGAAAAATGAACCAGAAGCTAGAACAGTATCTTAGGTTCTTTATTCATCATAGACAAAAGAATTGGTTGGAATGGTTGGTGTCAGCAGAATTTGTAGTTAACAACAAGATATATTCAGCAATAAAAGTGTCTCCATTTATGGCAAATTATGTAAGAGAACTGAGGATAGGAACAGACATCAGAAGGAAAGAAAAGATAGAGAAGGTAACAGAGTTTGCAGAAAGGATGAAGAAGGTACAAGAAGAAGTAGGAGTAGTATTAAGAAAAGCACAGGAAAAGATGAAACAACAGGCAGACAGGGAAAGAAAAGAAGTTAAGGAGTGAAAGAAAGGTGACAAAGTGATACTGAGTACAGAAGACTTAGTATTCAAAGAAAGACTGGCAAGAAAATTGGTGGATCAATATATTGGTCCATATAGTATGTCAAATGTGGTTCACACCAGGGTGAAAGTCCACAAGATGGACTCAGAGTTGTACAGACTTGTGGAATGACCTTGGCTTCAGCTTATATGCTGTGCCATCTGTCTGCTACATGGTCGTAACTTCAGATGATAGGAAGAAGTCCAAGATGGAAGTAAGTACTGATTTGGTATGTCGCTATTAAACACCAGAGATTGAGTTCAATAAGAATTATCTTTGTCAATTATCAAACTAGCAAATTACAATGTAACTACTAGTCTTATATACAAACAGATATTATAGGAGATGCTTGGGATTTCAGTGGTAAAGCCTCTATTTCCCTGAGCAGAGGTTTCAGTGTTGAGACACTGACAGGAGTAACTCTATCATGGAAGACTGAGTCAAATAGAAGTATCTTCACTGTGAAGGACAGAATATCCAAATGGTTGCAGCACCACTGTAAGACATGTTGCAAGAAAGGTGGGCTTGTATAATTAGAAGATGATATCACCATGGGGATGTAATTTCTGGACAGGCAGACTTGCATATGATAGTATCCCTCTCTTAGGACTGAGCCTTCAAAGTCCTATTGAGTTTATTTGGAGTTCTATTGAGTTTATCTGAAAATCCCATAATGGTACCTAAATCAATAATACATAAACAGAAAAGAAAGTTTTTTTGCTCTTGTTTCTGTATCATCATATCTTCCCCTACTCCCTCTGATATTTCACAAAACAACACTGAAATCCTTGAAATACAGCAGCAAGAAATACAGTGGAGATATGAGGAGCAGCAGCAGCTCCTGCTTCAACTAGAGGAAGTGGCAAAGTTACATCAGGCTGAGTGCACAGCTCAGAAGGCAAGGAGGGAAGTGGAGAAAAAGGCTAGAGAGAAAACCAAGAGGTAGAGTGTTATGGAGGAGAAGAAGAAGAGGAGAAGAACATTGGAGTACTTCCAACAACTCCAAGATGAGGTGCTAGAGGAAGAGACTGCCCTTTTGGAGGGAGCTGAAGGATTCCAAGTTGCGGAATCTAAGTACAAGAAGATTGCTGCTGGAAATAAGGAGAGGCAACAGCTCTCCAAGAAGACTAAAAAGAGGCAACAAGAAAAGTACCATAGAAGCACTGCAGTCAAGATGGGGTGTGCTAACTCTTGTAAGAGATATGTGAGTGCTGGGCAGAATTGCCTGGTGCACCACTCAAGGTGAGTAGTTATAATTATACTTATTATTATTTTTTTAATAATTTTTTTTTCATAGCCAATCTCTCACATGTACAGGATGTATTGCCCTCAAGCAACAGTGTATATCCCACATCAACACCAACACCCTAACCATGATTCCCACTTATGGCAGGGTTCTAAGTGCCATTGAAAAGGCACTCTGGAAACTCATGTAGGAGTACTGAGGAGTTGGAAGGTCCCTCTGGAACTTGGTGGAGGGCCAGGAGAGAAACACAGCCCAGTTGGAAAGGATTGGGGCCATAATAAAGTGAAGATAGAGCTTAGAAGGAGAGAACAGGAAGGAGAAGAGTGGAGATGACAAGAAGGAATCTGAGAATAGCTTTAGGGAAAGTCAGGAGGAGAGGACTCTGTTGTCTGCCTCTTGTTAGATTAGTGGTTTTGTTTTTTCTTTATTTTAATTGTTATTTTCTTTTTTGTGATCTGAATGTGTGAGTAATAAAATTAAGAAATAAAATGAAAATAAGTCTGAAATTATGAAAAGAAACCCTGAAAAGTGCATAGAAGCTAAGAGTTAATGAAAATAAGCAGACAGAATATACTAAGAAATTAGTGAAGGAAATTTCTATTGAAAAATGTACAGAGGCAGAGGACAAGTGCAATAGCATAATCAGGACAGTGGGAGAAGACTGGGCTTGGTGGAATATGTGATGTAGAAATTGGATACCAAGTCAGCAGCATAAGTGAGTTCTGTTACAGGAATCTATTCTGATTCATCTCCAGTGTCTTCATATCCTAGCCAGATCACCTTGTATGTCAAGATCGTTGACGATGGACTTAACTTTTATTTTTCACTTTTTATTTTATTTTATTTTATTTTTCTTTTCTTTTATTTTTTTATTTTTAGAACAGCTCGGGTTAGGGTCTATCTGTCACGCTGTCACATCAGTCACAAATTGATGGCAGAGTCACAAGACTGATCACGGGACTTGGAGAATGGAGTAGAAGGTCCTGGAACAAAGTGATGTCATACAGCATAGACAACACATGCTGGCCTCATGTTATACTCATGGTCATTTAGGGTAGGGTGTACAGTAGCTAGCACAGACCATGGGTACTAGTATATAAGATAGACTACTTTGTACTAGGAACTCTATCGAGTTCTCTTGTGTCACTCAATACAAGAATTAGTTCTTTGCTTAAACACTTTGAGCATTGAATCATAACATTGTACAGGAGTTTGCATGCCCATTGGTAGTCAATTTTAGAGTTTACTATCCAAGAAATTTTATATTCAGGTTTTCCGTCAATTATAACTGGAGCAGAGACCAGTTGTATTCTCTTAGAAAAAGTGTTGAATATGGCAGGTTCGAGCATGGATACATAGAAGACTGGGTGAACAGAGCGTATAGACTCTGGAAGATGGAGGATTAACAATAGTGTACTAGGCTGGGCAATGATTTTATAAGGTCTAAGATATTTTTCAGAGAGTTTTTTTGAAGGCCAAGTGGTTCGGAAGAACTTAGCCTTGACAAAAACTTTGTCACCTACTTTGAAATCAGGAGCAGGTGAATGTTGCACATCAGCAGATTTCTGATAACACTGTTGGGCCATGGAGATTTCAGCTTTGATGGTACTCTGTAATTTATTGAGATCTATGGCAAAGTCACAGGTTCAGGAGGAAGCAATATCATGTTCAGAGTGAACAGTAATATTCTGATGATATTCCTTATTGGCAAAGAATGGAGAAATACTAGTAGTAGTACTCGGAGCATTGTTGTAGGCAAACTCTGTGAGAGGTAGGAGTTCAGACCAGTTGTCTTGCTGGTAGTTTAATATATATAGAGGTATTGCTCGAGAGTCTGATTTGTACGTTTGGTTTGTCCATCATCTTTGGGGTAATAGCCTAAAGTAAAGTGAAGCCACATGTCAAGAGCAGTGCCTAAAGATTGGAAGAAGTTTGACACAAACTCCAAACCTCTATTGGAGGTGACATGGGAAGGAACACATGAAGAATGAACAGACATGCTAAGTCCATGGACATAATGATATCATAGGCAGGAATAAAGATTGTCTGCTTGGTGAGCCGGTCGACTATAACCAAGATAGTGTCAAACCCAGAGGATGATGGAAGTTTCTTGATGAAGTCCATAGAAATGGAATTCCATGGTTGTTCAGGAATAGAAAGTTGTTTGAGAGATCTGTAGGACTTATGACATTGTGGCTTGGATTGCATATAAGCAACACAGGACTTGCAGAATTGTTGTATATCAGCACAGAGGCTGGCCCAGGAGTATCTGTGGTGAACTAATTCCAGTGTTTTGTTTTGACTAAAATGTCTAGCAAGAATGTGATCACAATTGTACTGGAGAATATGTGTGCAGAGATTACCAGCAGATAGTACATAAGTTCTGTTGTTGAGGAAGAGTAGACTGTTTGGATCTGTAGATCACTGGCCACCTATGGAGGTGTGTTTTGTAGCGATTGGGTCACTAGAAAGAGCTGAAAGAATGTCTTGATGTAGGATGTCCAGATTCACAACTGTAGCTGTGTAGAGAGAAAGGAAAAGAAAGACCATAGTATTATGAATCAAAGCTCAAAGGATTAAGCAATGAAACAACTCTTATATTGAGTAACACAAGAGAACTCAATAAAGTTCCTAGTACAAAGTAGTTTACCTTATATACTACTAGTCATGGTCCGTGCTCGCTACTGTGCACCCTACCCTAAATGACCATGTGTATGACATGAGGCCAACATGTGTTGTCCATGTTGTATGATGTCACTTTATTCTAGAACCTTCTACTTCGTTCTCCCAAATCCCGTGATCAATCTTGTGACTATGCCCTCAACCTGTGACTGATGTGACAGTGTGGCCAATAAACCCTAACCCAAGTTGTTCTAAAAATAGAAAATAAAAGAAAAAATAAAAATAAAAATAAAATAAAATGAAAAGAGAAAATAAGAATAAAGTCCACCATCAACGATCTTGACACATAGCTCGTACAGAGGCTGCAAGTTGTTCTTGAGTGAAAATAGGCTTGAAGTTGTGAGGGTTGACTGTGGTATAGCCAGTATTCCCCCTTTTAGGATAGATGTCCTATCGTCTAGTGAGAGTGTCTGGTTTGGTACCAAAATGATTAGGGCAGAATCTGATGGCAAGGTTGAACTGAGAAAGGTACTTGGACCACTATGCTTGCCTCTAGGTTGATACCTTGGTAGTAGAAAAATACTCAAGGTTTTTATGATCTGTAACAACATCGATGAGATAGGCTAGACCTTCCAAATAGTGTTACCAAATCTTGAAAGCTTCAAAGATAGTAAGCAATTCCTTGTTATGTGTGTTATAGTTCAACTCCACTGCGGTAAAAGTACGGGAGTGAAAAGTAACAGGATTGTTACGATCGATGCCTCTAGGATGCAGCATGGAAAAGGGCAAAGGGTATGAAGATATGATCGGCTACACCATAGTAGTCTCAGTTAGTGCCTCATATAGTAGGTACTGCAACCTTGCTTTATCTTAACAGTCTCCTTATGTTATGCACCTTATGTACTGTACCCTATTTCCTTGTTCATGTTAGTATATATAGCATAGATACTCTCCTGTATCCTTACACTTTACCACTTATAACAATCCCCTTG
>Ga0157364_1008503_pt1 | contig 10626 bp, 5 predicted proteins | sample AttsexASBM2_FD_111476 | JGI IMG/M metagenome (GOLD analysis project Ga0157364, IMG submission 111476) | Fungus gardens microbial communities from leaf cutter ant in Ribeirão Preto, State of São Paulo, Brazil - Atta sexdens ASBM2 | ecosystem: Host-associated > Fungi > Mycelium > Unclassified ... | reverse complement strand
CTAGGATTGATATATTTTTGCGTTATGAAACTCATAGAAAATGTACATTTTTTTTTATTCATAACCACCCCATTGTTTTTATATGTGTATTATATTTTTTTGTAATATTTTTGTGATATTTTTAAATAGTTTTAAAACAATTTTAATAAATAATTTTATTTTAATAAATAATTAAAAATCATTTTAATAAATTTATTAAATAATTAAAAAAATTTTTAAATATTTGTCATATTTAAATAAAATATTTATAAATTTATATATATTTATATATATTTATAAATTCATTATATATTTTTAAGTATATTTTTTATATACGAGCATTAAATTACTATATATAAACATTATTCTTTGTTAAAATTGAGATCAATGAAGTGCTTTTAAGATTTTAATGATAGATTACCGCATTTATTATTACATTTCCATAAAATTTACTTACATGTCGCATTCATTTTCGCGGCGTATCAAATTAATGACGCTACTGATGCCCATAATCGTTGCATTGCCGATTGCGCAGAGCCGTTGTTCTGTGATTCTTTGTTCTAATATGATTGAGAGAAACTCCAACTATAATGTATTGAAAATACTCGACCTTTGAAATTCCACACGAGTCGATGTCCAGATCCTTCCTACGTAAAATTGAACTTAATCCATCTATATAAATTCGATCCATTTGTCTTTTATGATGACTTCTACCATCTCTTTTTTTTATAGTCTACATTATAATTTTAATTAACGTTCAGTTGTGCAAAGTTTTTGTCGAAATGACATACATCATGTGTATGTTGCATTGTATTTGAATTAACAAAAAGGCTTAATGCTTGTATCAGACTTAAGATTAAAATTTAGATTGGATTGGAATTTGATTAATTAAAACAAAAGTGACTGAATCAACTAAATACGAAGAAGCATTACTTTCGGTTAAAGATAGATATTAGATTAATACGTATTTATATATATATGTATTTTAAATAAATTTATCTCAGAAATCACTGCGTGCTGATTTTATTTTCTTTCAATACAGTCTGAAATATTAATAGTCCTCATATTTAATTATAGATCGTTGATTTGATGTTCCTAGTATTTTAAAGAATTTATTGTGAAAAATATAATAAAAATTTTATTCTTTATCATAAAAATTTTTTATTGAACTATTACTTCAACCGTACAATACACATTCAGTCTGTAGTTCCTAGTTTAGTTAAATTCTCTCGTATAGAAAAATTTGGAGCAGCCTGTTACAACAGATGTTACAACAAATAACTCATATCATGTAGTATTGCATAAATTTAAACATAAATTTAATGCTTTTTTTTTACTAATATATACTATTTTGTTTACTTATGTATCTGCTGAAATCATGCTTTGCATTAAAATAATTGTCGTAAAAATTTCTAAATAAAATAAGTCCTATAATACATACAAAATATTTTTATTTATATTTCAAAATTGTAATCTTAATCTTAAGTTTTCGGTTTTTAAATTAAAAATATATAGATATGTATAAATGCAATTTTTAATTATATAAATGCATTTTTAATTATATAAATAATAAATACCGAACTATTTGATATTAGAAAATATTTTATTTTTTAAAGATAATATTTTAAATGATTTTTAATTTAATTTAAATTTATTTAAATAAATGCTTTCAAAATATTTTATTTTCAAACTTATTTATTATTATTTAATATACGAATATTTAATATATATTGAGAAGTAAATTTAAAATATAATTTAAAGCATATAATGATTTAACTACGAGAATAAATTATACTTAAACAAATTAATTATTGTGCAAATTTTAAAAGCTTTTTGAATCTATTGCTTTTAAAATATAACATTTTTGTATTTATAAATCGCTGTTTATAGATCGGAATAATAGTGCGACGGTACCAGCGTTGCATACAAAAGAAAAAAAATCTTTATCTTTTGGATTTATAAAATATATATGTTAAAGTTTGAATACTATGTAGAATTACAATGATACAAATATATCGATGTTATTAGCTGTTAGATAAGAATTCAAATTTTGTATCGATATTTATCAATATTATAAAGACATGTCAATTTCCTTTTTCGAATGTTTCTCCACGGTATCATATCAGATTTACATATCATATCAGTCTTACATGCTCTAAGATATCGATAATATTGTACGAACATAATGATAGATCAGATAAATTCTCAAACATTTTGGATATGGAAATATTGTAGTAGAACAAATTATAATAAGATAAAAAGTAATGAGTGTAATTATTATGTTTCTAATATTCTAAGAGCAAAAATACATTTATTTCATATCCACAACATTAACGAAGACTAAATTGACAAAGTTGACCGAAGCTTAATGTGACAATATTTTACAGAAAAGACATGATACTCTCCAGAATGTAAATTTTGTGATTTGATAATTTTCAGTGAATATAACGAACCTAATTTAGAACGTTTAATTTAATACGAGAGCATCTACTAGTAGTAAATCAATTAGGAAATACAATAAACACATGGCTACAAAATAAATAATATAATTAGAACATTAAGTCGATTATTGATTGAAGGAAATAACGTGGCTTCAACTTCTCATCAGACTGATATGTATTCGTAAGCGGAAAAATCCGAAAATGATAATAGTAAATGTTAGAACTATTTGTATGTTTTACTTTCCTTTAATTATTAATGTAAAGAAATTAGATATTTAACATTTGTTTATCATAAGAAAAAGTTTTGTCCGATATTTGAAATGTGTTTTACGAATCTTATAAATAAGTTAAATAACCAAATTTATAGATCAATTCTAAGCAGAATCGTAAGACTCGTAACTTGTTCTCGTAAAACTCATAAGAACTTATAACCAGTATTCGAATTTTATGCGATGTAAGACGTAAGATTATTCGTAAATATTTACGATTTCTTGTAAATCTTATGGCTAGTAAAAAGCTGTCTGTAAAAATATCATATAAAAGTATAAACACTTCAAAATTCTTATAAATCTTATGAGAATATGAATATTCTTACGAACCTTACAATTTTGTTTAGAACTTAGACATTAGTTTATATCAAGATCGGAAAATTTGTATTTATTCATATATTTTACTGATTAATGCAAATTTTCATATTTGAGTAACTAGTTCATCATTTTGAACTATAAATAGTATTCTAAGCATTTCATTTTTAAGACATTTATATAATAAGAATCTATTCAATTTATTATAGTATTACACGGTCTAAGATGTGCGGACATAATTATAGACAATATAAATTTTGCAAAAGTCTGGGATGTGGAAATATTGTAATAGTATAGACGATAAGATAAAATGTGATATATATGGTAATCTATTTTTTCATATGAGAATAATGGCAAACGTATACTTATTTCACGTTCACAACATTGATGACGACAAAATTGACGAAGTTATCCGAAGCAACTTATATGTATGTATGATGGTATATTTTACAGAAGAGAAAATATATTTTCTAAAATGTAAATTTTGTAATGAAACAGTCATTAATAGATATGCAGAAATATTTTTAAAAGAGCATCTACTATATAAACCTTCGGAAGTAATACAGAAATTAAAGAATACGGTACATACATAACTATCGCCATATTTCAAATTGGACGTACCAAAGCATAAGATAAAATGCAAACATTGCTCTGTAATGTGTTGCTTAACATGTTTCTATTTCGTAACATAATGAAGCATTTAGTTCGATGCCCACATTCACTTTTCACATTTCTAATGACAAAATATTTATAGCTTAGATCTTTTTGAACACATACGACTTAATTATTACATTAAAAGAAAAGAAAAAAAGAGAGATATCATATTTAATATATTTGAGGGATCATATTTTGAAATGATACAGAGTCCAATGTTTTCTTATAATACTTAAATAAAATATATACGAGTAATACAAAATATTACACATAAAAAATTGGGATCACTTATCATACACACATTCTTTGTTATAATACTATTACACGGAAAGGATGATTTTGCTGCTGTATTTAGGAATTTATCTATTCTGTTTATATGTACTGATCTGAAAATAATTTCATTGCGTTATTAAAATAATTAAATAAGATGCTCAAATTGGTTGTTAGAATGTCAAAACTTTTCGTAGCATTGCTCATCATACTTCAGATTTCTATGTAATTATTTTGATTTAACAAAGTTATTTTGAGATTTGTAGTTAAATTTTTAGATACTTTCAGCAAATTTCTTTCTGTGCAGTGGATACTGATACACAAAACTTACAGAATTTTTAAAAGCTTATGTCCGCTTATCCTAACTTTTACCATTGCAGATTAGATTTCCTAATGGTCACTGAAATAACCTCTCTCACTTGTATGTAAAATTTACATATCGATAATGTTCCAGGGTTAATCTTTAATCTAATGCGGACATAACATCTTTTTGATTTTTTTAATCATGCAATGCCATGCAAATGGCATTTCTCATAACCTTGGAAATTGGCTCACCGCGGATGTTTCCGAATTAATCCTGGTGCCAGTAATATCTTTAATAAAAACGACGTGCACTCTAAGGACGCGCGAGATTTAATATTCAAGACTGGATCGCGCTTCTCATTGCAGAAACGATAAGCGAATCGGCGACGGACGCGCAAAAACCACCATCACCGCAGCAAGCGCCTCAGCAACAGCAGCAACAACAACCGTTGCAGCAACAACCTCCTGGCGGTACCGTGATTGGTGGTACCGGGGGTGGTGACGGCACCCCCGCGGCAACACCCACGTCCGCCGGTAACGTGCAGCAATCCCAGCAAGCTGTACCCTCGGCCACACCGACCCCGACGACTGCCAATCCCCATTCTACTGCAGGAGTCCCTAGCAGCAATCAACCATCGCCCCATCCCTCGCCTCTCTACCCCGTACTACCGCAGCAGGCCGGCCAGCCCAACGGCAGCACACAAGGTAAGTCAGGGTTGCAAGTTTCCTTCTTGTGTTTAGTCGTCTTTTGTGTTGCACGACTGAACACGAGTTTGTATGATTCCGTACCGGCGATTGTTATGACAGAATGCGAATTTACGCACGACTGTTTAAAAAATTTGAACAAGAATGATAAGAAGCCGGCTGATTACTTTATCGAATTTTGAGTCTCGTAATTTTTATTGTGAGAACCAGAATCGTATTTGCTTTTCACAAGAGATATAAATCGATAAATGACAAGAATATCGTTTCAATATAAGCTTTTGTTTTTCTCTCTTCCCGATGGACGGGAATACATAATTTGTTTGATAAAAATGAGGAATGCTAAGAATAAGACGTTCTGATATATACAAGGAGACTATATACGAGATGACGTAAACGGTATTCGATTGTGTGCTATTTGAGAAGGTAGATTCTATCGCGCGGTAGACAAGCCAATTTGAGTAGATACACGTGAGAATTGCTGTATATCGATATTGCATTCGCACGCAGGAAGACAAATAAATCATTCTATTTCCGCTTCATCTCATCTTTTTGTTATGTAACAGGGATGAGATATTTTGATCCCTGTGATTTACATACAAATTTTCGTAATAGTAATTGTAAAACATAATCTAATTTATGTCTATAATTTATATCGGCAGATATCAGTTTCAATTTGCATCAATTGTTCTGTGAACAATTAATAGTATATAGAAATATTTATTAAATAAATTCTTCTTTTATAGTTTCCTTTTTGTAAATAGTTTTTTCGGATATTTTATTTTATTTTGGACTTTTAACTTTAATTTTAATTTCCTCGCGTTATCGATTATTTATTTAGTAATGTGTATTTTTCTAATATACATTTTTTTCTTTATTGTGCATCTTTAATACTTTTAATTAATTATAGATAATATATTATAGATGACGGGAAAAAAATATCATCCTCCTTTTAAAAAGCTTTATAGATTGTCGCATAGCGACGAATACTTATCGCACTAAGCGCCTAAAATGCGCTTACACAATGATGTATGCATAAGCGACCTAATTACGGAACGTCATGTACTGAGGTAACATTAATAAACCATTAAGTATAATCGTGGTGCATCGTATGTTGAAATTTCTCTCCTTAGTCTTTTATGTATTAACTAGAATAAATTCAAAATATTAATATTAAGAAAATGATAATATACTTATAAGAATTTTTTGTTTATTTTTTACATAATAGTAGAACGTAAAAATTGTATCTTAAAAGAGAAACGTTTAAAACAAAACTGTATTCATAAATTACGATTTATTTTATTTTTAAAATTAAGTAACATATATATCTTTAAAAAAAAAATGTTACGATGGATGGATTTTTTACTGTTTAACTGTTTTTTAGAGTTTACTTATTTTTATAAATGGAGAAGTAATTATTATTGAATATTTTACACAAAATATAAAGTATAGATCGCGCCCTGCATTTTACACATTTTCGTATTGATGTATTTTAAAAATAAACTGAGTGACACGCTGTGGTATAAATAATGATATACGAACGCGCTAAAATAGATAAAATCAATTTCAATCAGTAATACGATAATTCTTGTATCTCTTAATTTATTATTATCGTAATTCTTAATCTGTTATTGACTTTTAGCTTGCAATATAAAACTGCTCATTGCTTCGAATCTTCTTAAAAATTCAATAGTGACATTTGGAATAAATGTAACATCTAACATTACTTTCTAAATCTGAATCAGTGGATAGTCATTAATTATCCAGTGGCATACTGGATAATCAATGAAGTTCATTTAAAAAAGGAAAAATGTTTGATTATATAATTAAAAATATTAATTATATGATATAAATTTAGAGAATACTTATCGAATATTGAGAATTTTTCTTAAATTAGCGATATTTATGTTTGAAATTTTGAATTATATATTACAGTTTTATACACATATTATACATAAGTTAATAAAAATATAGAAAATTATTAAATAATACTTAAAATTATTAAACAATACTTACCATCATTATTTTTACTTATTATAACTTCTATATGTGTAATAAGAATAACATTTGTTAAACAAATGTTACATATACATTCTTTTTGTGCATGTATTCCATATTTTAATATAAAAAAACATGTAAATATATAAACAAGAGGATGAAAAATCAGTTGTTGCAAACAATTCAGTTCCATATAATGTTACGTATAAGCAGCTGATATATTGCTTAAACAAGATTATCAGATTTCTTCATTGATCTAAACTGAAATCGTAAAAGGTACTTTATTATCCGCATTAGTAATGATATTACAAAGTTTCTTTATTTCTAATCAAAGATCTTGCAAAAGATTAAACTTTCAAACATCTGTTAGGCTCTGATACAGCTAATGCAGCACAATTGGGAAAATAGACAGAACTTTAATGTTTTTCTGTTGCTAATTTATTGCTTTATTTACAATTGCATTGCTCAAGCCGATTTGACAAAAATAATATAGCTGTGCCAATTTAAGTTCATAGATAGCGTACCTAAAAAAAATTAAAACGTAAAAACAAATATATACTTTTTTTATATTATTTTGTTGCTAATTAATTGCTTTAGTGTCAAATTGATTGCACCATTTTTTATTCAAGTAAATCATCTCTTAACTCAAGCACTAACTCATGCACTAACGCAACATTGTAAAATACCGATTTTAAAATTTAACAACATTTTATTTTTAAATTTATTATTTAATATTCGATGAATATTTAATATATATTGAGAAATCAATTTAAAAAGTAATTTAAAGCATATGATGATATAATTACGGGAATAAATTATACAAAAAAAAAACAAATTAATTATTATGCAAATTTTAAAAGTGCTTTTTGATTAATTTAAGATTTGTGAACGAAAAATTTACGGTACACGTGGAAGTCACAGTCTTTGCTATTGATTTGACATGTTTGAACCACGTAAAACGGTAATGCATTTGGCTAAACATGGCATAAATGAAATTTTTTTAATACTGTAGAAAATAATACAATTATAAGAATAAATTAATCAGTAACGGAAGGAAATGGGGCTTCAACTTCTCAGACTGACATATTTGGAGGCGGAAAAAACAATAGTAAATATTACAATTATTTTTATTTTATCTCTCTTCAGTTGTTCACATTTATAAAAAAATTATTGTTTGTTTGTCATAAAAATTATAAATGTTAGTTTGATATTTGCAATGTATGCTTTATATATGTTATAAATTATTGAGTTAAATAATTCCTTTTAGTCTGTACGATCGAATAATTAATACTTTTTTCATGTATTTAAATATTACTGATGATTAATAGAAATTATATTTGATAGATATTCAATAGATAATTATATTTAGTAATAATAATTATATTTAATAGATATTCTAATATTTGAATAATTAGTCAATCATTCTCAGCTTTAAATTTTGTTTGAATCTGAACATCGAATTTTTAATATTTGAATATAAGTTCTTAGTTTGGAACAATTATAAAATTCAATTATCAAATTGAATTTTGACTTGTAAGCAGACTGGTAAGACTCGTAACTTATTCACGTAAAACTTGTAAAAATTTATAACTGTTATTGTAATTTTATGCGTATATCGTTAAATGTACGTTTCTTCTCTAATCTATGATTTCTCATAAATCTTACTAGCAAGAAATTATCTGTAAAGATATTACATAAAGTTATAAGAACTTGTAAGTTCTTACAAGTCTTACGAGAACATATATGTTACGAGCCTTACGATTATACTTAGGATTGACCCGTCAGTTATACAAATTTGTTAATCATTTTACACGAAGTTATTTGTATAAAGATACGGTGCACTGTACGGTAACTTTATTGTTCTCCGAATGTAATGTAATGCTCACTAGAGGAATATGATAATAATTTTATGCTTCTTTTCGTGCGACGATGTTTTTATTCGACGCAGGAGTACTGTAGGAAAATACATTTTTGTATCTCTTATATCCAAGTTTCCTATCATTTTCTCTACGAGTACCGCCCCGGCGTGATACAGAGCACTATCTGCCGTGACTTACGTACTTCAAAGGCAAGTGCGAAACCATGCTTTCAAAGATATTTTGCTGCAGCGGGTATAATATTTCAATGATACTGGTGCGGACGCATTTTCCTCGCGAGCGAAAAATCAGTTACGTCGCGCCAAGGCAACATGTTTGCAAGCGCATTAAGAGCGATGCAATAAACCTTTAACACCTGTTACTAGTGACAGGTTGTTTCATGATCAGAATTAAGGGCCAACTATCCCGACGGATCATTAATTTGAGGGCGATAACGAGGAGAGAGTGTGAAATGTCATGAAACGACATGAAATCAATGTCTCGTTACTTCATTCCAGTCCAGATCTTAATCAATTTTAATTTTAGCAATTCATTTCCTTTTTTCAGAAAAATCGACTTTTTTCTTGATAAGATATTTATTTACTTATCATACATATATACATACATTATGCATCTTAAATTAATCAATAAAAAGTATTTTACTGCAAAATTGATAGTTTTTCTGTTTTCGTATATATTATAATTTTTTATATATTAATTATATAATAGTCAATACATTAAATGTATGTAGAGAATTACTAAAATTAGAACTAATTATTGGGTTGTCCGGAAAGTTCGTGCCGACTAAATATAATTTAATATATATAATTTATATAATTTATACCTATATAATTTAATAAATGTATACTAAAATTTAAATTTTCTGCGTTTCAATTTTCCTTCAACATCGGCACGAACTTTCCGGACAAACCAATATTAATAGCGAGAGGCCAGTAGTCTTTGATAAATTCGTTATGTCTAAACTTTTCCATTAAATTCTTCACTTGGTAACTTATTAGATCGTCAAAGCCTATATTCTCAAAGGGATTAGAGGCCATAATATATATACTTGTGTATATATACTCATGTGCGCAGAATAATATATCGAGAGATTTATTGAAGAACCTGAATAATGACGGATCTCCGTAGAATTAATGTCTGACGCATTTGGTCTCACGTCTCATGTCATATTAGCACGTTGTCTAAGCAGTTTTCTTGGATTAGTCCCGCGCGTGTTAGTTCGTGTAAATATTATCGATCGAAGGTTATCCTTGTAGTGCGAATTGTGAGAAAGGTAAATCCGCAATAATTCTCACGAAATTGACCTCGTTCCGCGTGATGTTTTATTCACGGCAATCTACGTGCCACGATAGCAGTATGAACAGAAAAAAATACTTTTTAAATCTTCTGTTTATGTTTTGTGATTGTCAGTATGTATGACATCTGTTTTTAACAAACTTTTATTTAGACAAATATAACAGTAGAATAATTTTTAATTCAATTTTTTGTTTCTCAAAATATAATAAATACTCCTTATAAGGCTTTTAATATTGAAAAAGAAAATACTTTTTAAAAAGCAGCTCCATTACTTTTCAAGTTGCTTAGAAACTCTGCTTTGAATTTTTTTTATGTAATACTAATGTATATTTATACATATGTAATGTAAGCAATAAGAAATTTAAATATTTTTTTTACAATATGCGCGCGCGTATATGTGTGTGTGTGTGTGTGTGTGTGTGTGTGTGTGTGTGCGTGTGTGCGTGGGTATGTCTGTGAGTGTGTGTGTGTGACATAAATATGATGATAAATCATTTTATTATAAATTATTTTATTGTTTAT
>Ga0157364_1008502_pt1 | contig 10626 bp, 5 predicted proteins | sample AttsexASBM2_FD_111476 | JGI IMG/M metagenome (GOLD analysis project Ga0157364, IMG submission 111476) | Fungus gardens microbial communities from leaf cutter ant in Ribeirão Preto, State of São Paulo, Brazil - Atta sexdens ASBM2 | ecosystem: Host-associated > Fungi > Mycelium > Unclassified ... | reverse complement strand
TTTCAACTTGCTTTGTAGTCCTCAGCAATATAACAATTCCGTTTAATTCCGATTAAAAACGTTAAGCGGTCCTGAATGAGTTACTCTCAGATTTCCATAACTGTAGTGAATTCTCAAACGAAGACATTCAACATAATTCAGAAGATTTGGAAAAATTTTTGGATTTCCTTATGCGATAATTCATTTTAATTTAATAATGACGTGTCACGAATATTTGTAAAATTTCAATACATCCGTGAGGTTTTGTGTATCATATATGTCTTTTTTACTTATCAATAATTGTGCACAACTCCTTTCGCGCTGACTCTTCATTAGTCTTGAAATTTATTTATTATTATTATTCTTATAAAATAATACGGTAGATACATACATTAAATTATTTAAAATGTACATTATAAGATTGATTGTCTCGGAGGACAAAACAATGGCTTATCATAATTGTTGCACAATTTTTCTGTCAATTTGATTTCATAACAAAGTTCGAATGCTTAGTCTAATATAAGTATACATGTTGTTGATTGTACTGTTGAAATTGAGATTCAGTAAAAAACCTTGTAATTAATTGTACGATTAAATAATTGTTCTGTTAATTTTATAATTTTATAAATAGCTTCAATAAATAATATTAAATTACCGTGACTTTTTTGAAAAACTGATGATAAGCATTTTGTGAAAGACATAAATTGCGACACTTACAAATATATTTAAACAGTAATTATTTATATTATAATTAAAATTCATACAAAGATTTTGTGTAAGATTTATGTTTCATTCGAATCCATATTATACAGAATTACAAAATTACATAACGCTTATTTGTTACGACATAATTAAAAAATTGTTATTTTTTAATTGCTTACGGAAGATGAATAAAAAAATAAAGAAAAAAGAAAAACATTTAAAAATACATATTTTTATTCCTATAATCAATAATTATTTTAACATTCTTCATCAATATAATCTTGATAGTCTGATTCTTCTATAATCATTTATTGCAACAAATGCATTGCATTTAAAAATTAATATTACAAATATTTTTAATTTAAAATATTGAAATTTATTTTCTAGAAAATTTTGCTTTTTGAGTTATGTTGTTATAATAAATAAATGATAAATTATGGAATTCTTTAAGGTGCTATATTAAAAGATCTTATAATGATTTATCAATCTTATAATTTATTTAATAGATATTTTTTACTAATACATACTGTATCATCATAAACTGAGTCATATCTCTCTATCGCGCTATTTTTTGAGTATTTGAGCTCATTGTGAAAATTATCTACATTGGCATTGCTATTTGCAATTTCATGATAAATCAATAGTCTTTTATAAGCAAATGAAAATTATGTAAAAAATATAGATTTGGACACTTTTCTTTACAAGCTTTAAGAGGGTTTATTGGTTTATTTTAATCTTTATATTATATATATATATATATATATATATATATATATATATATGTGTATATATACAATAATATATATTTTGTGTATAATTAATAACGTTTGCAAGTAATAAAAATTATAATAATTATAAAAATATTTGTACTCAAAATATTGCTCTTTTATGGTTTCCATAAAATCTGAATTCAGTAATCTGAAATAGATGTTTGCGAAATTAAGATTATACAAAATAATTTATTTTCTCAATAATTTTAAAGCATGTAAAAATTATATTTATAAAATCATTATAAAAATAAAGTTTTATATTAGAAAAAAATGAAAAATTTTTATATTTCAATTCTGCTAATTTTAACGATAACTGAACATCTATTAATAAATTTATTCATTTTTTTATTTCAGATCACTAAGTGTCCAGATTTTATAAGAATCATAAAAGATTCGGACACATCATGCAAACATTTTTACAATTACTATAATTTTCATTATTTTTATTTTCATTATTAATTATAGATAAAGTATGTATTATAACATTAGATATATAAAGATTTAAAATAAATTGTCCATAAAGTTTAAAAAAAGTTTTTTTTACTAGTCAAAATAATCTTCCGTTAGTAGTGCAAAAACATACATCTAAATGATTCTGCTAATTCAATTCATAAATTAATAAATATCGAAACTGAGAGTTATCAGAATTACTTTAACATAGTTCAAAAGTTTTCATAACTGCTTGAGCAGCTGAATAAATTGCTATAAAGCCCATCTTACATAATATTTTGAAATAAATCTATTTCATTTTTCAACGTCAAAATAAAAATAAAAATTCGTTCTATTCATAGTCGCTATATACATTGATTTTCTCACCTCTCAAGAAAACTTCATATGCTTGATAGAATTACGCGAATTTAGTTAACCAAATATCTATGAAACAAATATAAATCAAATCGTTGTTTCACAGCTCTAAAATTCTGATTAATTTCAATAAATTTTGTTCATACAAAACTCTAAAATATCAATTAAAACTAAAATCTATCAATTAAAAAACTAAAGTATCAACAATACTGACTCAAAGTTTTGGCAATCAAGTTAATTTTGATTCTTTTAAAATATTTAATGATTTAACTGTTATTTATTTCTTTTCTATAATCTTTCAGTTTCTTGAAAAAACACTAAAAAAAACCAATATGTTTTTCCACTCAATTTTGTTATCATCATTATAAAAAAATATCCAATCACCAAATACATTTTGAATTAATTTGAGCATTTGATAACTATCAAAATAAACATATCTTTAAGTTACAGGATAAAAAAAAGAGCGGATTCTATAAAATTAAATGTCAAATTTCAGTATTCAATATTTGTACTATAGACGCATGCTCATTAGTATCATCCAAAGTTAAAGATATAATTATAACTCCAATTTCATGTCATTTAATTAAACTAGTTTTTAATATTTTAGAGTTAACTTCATCAATTAAAAAATAATCAATAAGCAATTTCTATTACCAAAAGATAGAACCATTAAACCTATTGCAGATTTCTTGCAAAGTATCATCCGTTTTAAAGTCAGCAAAATTCACAATCTACTTTACCATCTCCTCTGGACTCTTTATTTTTAATTGACACTTCATCCATAATAAATGAGAGTAATTTCTCTATTCCCTTCATAGTTTTTTAACTTTATATTTTAACGTTATAAAACTTTTCAAAACGAATTCCAACTCTCTATGAAATTGTATCACGATCTTAATGCACTTGCTGTAGACAAAGTCTGCTGTTCTCACACACAATTATATGCACAAGATAAACAAAAATTTAGTTAACACAAAATTTGTGGACATTGGCGTTTGCTCAACGACTTATCATTTTCTAAGACACTATAAATTCTTTTATACCTCAAATTGAATTAAGGCAGCTCAAATAATTTTCTCATGCACTGGCTTTACCATACGTTGACGTCGTAATTTCATTATTATATCTTTTAAGTTCATTAAGCGTATTCGAAGATGTTGAAGCTGTCGTCTCTGAAGTTTAATAATATGATCCTTATTCTTTAATATTTTTTGACTTTTTACAAGTTTTCTACGCAGTGTTGCTGGAGAAGCATCATAATGATGATCATGGATTATCGAGCTTATAATTCCAGTATTATCGGACATCGATAACTTGTCATTTTCTTCTGTAAAAAATTGAAAAAAATTATTTCATACTAATTACACAAATTTTAAGTTTTTTTTTTAATTATTTTGAATCAAACAAAGTTTTTCTTACATATGTTTGGATACCGAAAATAATATCACAGCGTAATTTATCATTATAGATAAAAAATACATTTCATAGGGAATAAACAATACATCCGTGACTTTCCAATCAAATTGCAAGATAAAATTTACTTTTTTTACAAGAAAATGTCAAATATTGTTTTAAAAAACCATTTTAAACATTAAATCTTAATTACTTCTTAAATCTTAATTAAATCTTAATTACTTTGGAATTTAACATGAATGACTGGAATTTTTTAGTTTGCGATAACACAATTTAGCATTCAAAATTCTATAGAAAACACTTAATCCTGTTCAAAGTAATTTTTCGTTGTAAACTAGTGTAACTAGTGTAACTAGTTATCTTATTGTATATTATTATGTATCATTAGTTTCAATGTTTATAATAAATTCTTCAGAAATAAACATATTCTCATTCATAGAAGTATCATTCAAACTTACAAGGGAACACAATCAAATGAATTTCTCCGATTTAAATGAGTTTGTATGTTGTTCTACAGACAAAAATAGAAGACATGTATTTCTTTATGTGTCTCCTATTTTTGTCTATAGAACAATATATTAAAAGCTTAAATCAAAGACATTTATTTGGTTGTATTCCCTTGTTAGAAAAAAAAAGAATAAATTAGTGAATTCTTTAACTTCTAATAAAACAAAAAATGAAAGTTACCTCCTGAGTGTCGCTTTCTTAATTCATTGCAAGAAGCCTGTTGTAGAGGATCAAACTCATCATTATCATTGAAATGTATCTTTTGATTAAATTTTGTTTCATAAGGAGGAATTATTTCTGTTGATATAAGAGTAACAGTTATAAAGAATAAACTTTATTAAATTTTTATTTTAATAACTGAAGAGAGATTCATAGAGAATATAAAAATAAAGCTTTTACCTGACTTTATATCGTTGAAATATTCAACCTTAAATATTGTTGGGACACTTCCCTCTTTTAGTTTCAAATATTTTCCTATCTTGCGAAAACAAGTTTCTTCAAAATGTTCTGAGCATAAAAGACTGCTGTTGTTTGGAATCCAATTCTTGATTCCAATATTATCAAGCCACTTCTTTAAAAGATCTGATTTGTCCACTGGAAACCTTGGTTTACAATATATTGAAAGAGTAAATATATATTAAATATATTATATTTACAATTATATAAACATTTATTAAATCTTACTTGAAAAAAGAATATCCTGATTTATATATACGCTTTCGTTTACAATATATACAATAGGAATGGGGAGGACTATCAAAACGCGTTGGAATGCTGTTAGGTTTTAATCGTACTTTAAATGCTGAACGCTCAAAGCAATCTTCTGTAAAATGGTTAGAGCATAAAATGGCAGAGTTAGTTGGTGTCCAATTTTTTGTAGGAAAATTATTTATCCACTGTTTTAAAAGACGTTGATCTTTAAGAGGAAATCTACAATAAGTGAATACAAAGTAATCATTCAATTTGATTATATACTTCAAATAAGACAAAGATAACCTTTATATTGTGATATAATGTAAATAAAGCAATACTCTTACTTGTGAAATGTTACTCTAGATTCATGAGTTCTTATGATATTACAAAAACAACATCGTCTCATTTTCACAAAATTTAAAAGGCAAATTCTTTACATTAATAATTTGATATTTCTCCTTTATCCTCTCTTCTAAATACTCTAACCAAGATACTAGAGGTTAGGTAACAATTTCCATAAAAAGAGAGACAATCATGATGGAAGAAACCCATATGCGCTATTGTATTTTTAAATCAGAAGAGCGATAGTCAGATGCCGCCATTTTGCCGCGATTATTTGAAGTTGCCGTTATACTATTATCATTATACGTATTTTTTGTTTTTAATTATATATGTACTTACAAAAATATGTATACTTACAATATAATCAATTCAATTTTTTCTTATGCAATAATAAAAATTGAATATAAAACATACATTAAATAGAACGCACTCTCTATCAATTTTAATATATAATAAGCTCTATAACATACTGGAGCTAAAGATTAGTGGTTCACTTGCAAACTGTAGTAATTGTTCACTGCCAATCACAGCGACTTCTGCGTAGGAAGTTTTTTTTAGCGCTGTGATTGGTTGTGCGCAATTAGCTTGTGTGCAATTGATATACATCCACATTAAGAGCACTGATCTATAATACATTGAAATGGGTATTTTCGCTGTGAAGTATAGAAAATCATGGCAATTAATCCACGCCATTTTAATTTGATCAATATAAAAACAAATCAGAAGCTTTCAGATGCTCATGCGCACTTACATTTAGTGCTTTTTAGTGAGACACATTTCAGCAAGATCATCGTATGTGAGGTTATAATTGAAAGATTACTTTGAAAGATTATAAAATCGCGTGACTGTAAAATGTGCAAAGCATCAACATGAAATATGTATGCCTGAGTATGGGCAGAGAAGTAAAAAGGACATTTCATTTCATAGGTAAGAATTTCTGTTAGGCTGTACATTATCTGTATTTTCATGCAGATGCTCAACGCTCATTTTCAGCGTCACGTGACAAAATTGACGAATAGCAAGCATTAATTTTGATCACCTGTTTTGACGCTGAAAATGAGCATTGAGCGTCTGCATGAAAAAGCAGCCTTAAACATATCAATTCCTGTACATGTGTTAATAATATATGAAAAGTATTATTAATATTATTTTATTGAATGTATTAATAAAATTGAAGTGATATTATTTTTATTTCCATACTATTCATGTCCATATAGATTTCCATACATCGATAGTACATCGATCGATACATCGATCGCAATGCGCACGCGAACGCTTCTGATTCGTCCCAACTAAAATGGCGGCTGTTCAATTGTGGCCGAATTTTCCTCGATGCCCATTCCAATGTACATATAGTTTAGTGTCCCATGAGATGTATTTACCATAAGATGTGTATCGCATAATCGCGTTATAAATCAAGAGTCCTATTCTTGAAAAGAAATATATACGAAAATCTAGGGAAATATTATAGTATACGTAACGTATTTCTCTAGACTATCATATACGTTTCTTTTCAAGAATATAATAATAGAGCCTCAGAAGCGATTCACTTGTGGTTTCGTTTTACTAATTATTGATTACGTGATACGTGGTAAATATGCTTCATGGAACCCTACTCTTAAGTCGGTTCTACATTAATTGCAAGATAGCGAGTTTGTTGCGACAGCCAATATAAAGTGTTAATTTTTAAAATGCAAGCTTTAGATTGGCTGTCGCAAGAAACTTGCAAACTTGCAATTAATGTAGAATCAGCTTTAAAGAGAGACGCTTGCAAACTGAGCACACCATGGCTGCTATCAGATTCACATTCACAACGCTTAAAAATCATTTTATTCTTGTTGTTTGTCAAATATTAAACGAAGAAAAATGTTGCTCATGATCGTTGTCAGCACGAATTGGTTATAGAAGTCTGTGACCTATAATGTATTCGATCCGAGGATTTGCATCAACCTAGGTTAGGTTAGGTTAGGTTAATGACGCATGCTCTCCTATTCTCTATTCTGAAATCGTTTTCAGTCGTGTGATTTTACCCTAAATAGTATGGTCAACAAAAATGAGAGAAAGAGACTGTGGAAGACGATCAATCTTTATCTCTTTCCACTTAATGATATAACGAGAGAGAGAATGAGAGGAAGATTGGCCATCTTCCACGGATCCTCTCTCTCATTTTTGTCGACCATACTACTTAAATACGAGCAGTCCATATTCTATGTTTTTGGAATCAACCAAGTCGAGCATTTCCTGTCGTTCGACTGTAACAGAAAAATACTCGACTGTAGTTGGTTGGTTCTTACATTCTAAGCTAGTTTAAATCCTCGATGAAAACTAGACCTGTGAGTTCAAGGCAGAATCTAGGATTAGTGGCTCTCATTGTGTTTCTAGATGTTTCTAGGAAATTAAAACGTGCGGACTTGTGTTTCAATTTTAGATTTTAGATAATTCTGGATAATTCTTGGCGTTTTAATTCGGCAACAAAATAGGTAAAGATAAAAATCATATTATTTTTAATAATGGATAGAGATGCAGAAGAAAAAACTGATAACATTGATAATACTGATAATGTAGTGGAACTGTCACATGAAGAAAAAGTTAAGAGAGCCGAAATTAAATTAGTATCATTCTTTATTGAACATGATATCGATTTTCACGTTGCAGATGATTTAATTTTATTATTGAAAGATATCTGTACAGATTCTAAGATTGTGCAAGATTTTTTACCAGGCCAAGTTAAATGCGCAGAAGATATTGTTGAAGACATGATTCCAAAACATGAAGATAAAGAAATTATGAATCAATGTTTACAGTTATGCAGATTTTCAATTTTAATCTTTGAAATTTATAAAAATGATCGTATAAATAATCCGTACACAGTATTAATCGTTCTTGTTCGATATGTTTCTCCTTTAAATAAAAAAATTGTTATACAATTATTTATGCATTCAGTCACATCTTATTCCAGAGATGTTTCAAAGAGAAATGAACAATTTGAAATTTTCAAATATGTTTTAGAAGAAAAAAAAATTCCTATTAAAAATATTGTTGGATTGGCATATGATAATTTTTATAGTTCTATGTCATCAGTTATAGTTGGAAGCAATTCTTTTATGCAACATTTGAAACAAGAAGTACCGGATCTTATAACCTTAAATTGTATTTGCCATTCCTTTACATTTGTAGCCAGAAAAGCTTATGAAAATAGCTTGCCTGTGGCTTGTGATCTTTTGATGTCCAAAATTTTCACTTATACTTTAAACAATGCAGGAAGATGTGCACTTTTAGATGATATTTATAAATTATTTAATTTGGAAAAGAAGTTAAACTTCCCATGGATTGTTTTAGAAAACTGCGTTATTAAAATTGTTGAAAATTGGGAAGATCTAAAAAATTATTTTGCAATAATAGAAGTCAATTCTATTACGGAATTGATTTTATCTCAATTAAATAATAATACAATTAAAGCATATTTTTTGTTTTTAAAATATGTATTAAATCTTTTTAATAGCTTCAATGCTTTATTTCAATCGTCTAAAATTTTAGTACATAAATTATTTGAAAGTAGTCAGCGAATAATTCATCAATTAGTGCAGAATTTTATGACTCTTAATGCATTAATGCATATTAATGATTTAGATGTGAATAATGAGGAACATATATTAAATTTAGAAAATATATATTTAGGATCAGAATGTGAACATTTTGTAAAATCATTACCTTTGCCAGATAAACAAGAGATAAAATTAACAGGTTTAAATTTTTATAAAGAGGCAACTCAAGAATTGCTAAAACGTTTACCATATAAAGATACTCTCGTGGAATATTTAACTTTTTTAGAACCAGAAATTGCTCTTTATGATAAAGGTAGATTTAAATTTAAAGATTTAACATGTATTGCCATGATTGTAGAACATAATATTGATATTACTAAATTAGCTTATGAATGGAGGATTTTGCCATCAATGTTCAACGAACAACAAAAAAAAGACCTAGCCTGTTTGGAAATTGACGAGATGTGGAGCAAAATAGTGGAATGTAAGAATTATAAGGAAAAGATCTTTCCGAATTTAGAATTATTGGTTGAAGTAGCTCTTTCTTTTCCTTATTCAAATGCCAAAGCTGAACAAATTTTTTCAGATTTAGAAAAGCATTCGCTTTAATATGATATTATTTTTTGTAATTCCCATAAATAATAAAGTTTTTTAAAGTTTAAGTATTTTTTCATAAAATTAAATGTATTTTAAAATTATATTATGTATTATTTTTTATTTTATAAAAATTGGAAAAATAATATTTTTATTCTTAAATTACAAGTGGAATACATATTTTTATGATTAAATGAATTTTATACACATTAATAAGATTTTCAGCAGTTTTTCTTGCAGCAAATGTTTTATGAGATAGTTCTATGAGATTCTATCAAACGAAATATTTTAATTTATAAATTATCTCACTATCTTTTTCCAATACTGTTTTCGATACAATAATACTTTATTATCACATAAAAAAAAATTTATTAAATTATTAAATTTAATAAATTAAAATATTTTTTATTTTTGAAAATTTTAAGAAAATATGATAAAATAAAATATGATAAGAAAATGACAAATACAAATTTATTAATTTGTATATGATAATAAAATATCATTATATATATATTTGATCTTGAAAAGAGAGAAAGCAAAAATGTCGAATGCAAAAAGTGCAAGCAATGTAAAGATTTTATGAAATCTACTAATCATCCATAAATCCGAATCTACAATAGGTGTTTTAAGCCTTAAGCCGTAAGAAATTGACCAACTACAGTTAAATGCGAGGAGAATAATTAATTGTGATTTGTCCATTTCTTATAATTTAAAGTTTAAAAATCTATTATATTATAGATCCAGGATTAAGCAGCTATTTTTAATATATAGAAAGGAAGCCGTAATTTGTAAGAATTGACTAATCACAATCGAGTTTTCCTCCCATTCAATAAGAAAAAACTATTCAAAGGTGATTGATCAATTTTTAGATTACGACATACGGTTACGGCAATATAAAAGCTCTCAAGTAAGTTTATGATTGGCTGTTAATTACATGATGCAATGATCAATCAGAACACAACACTAGTCGCGCTTCTCTTATAAATATAGGATTCTAGTCTAACTGCGTCGCTCTTTGAGCAATTAAGCCTGTGATACAATGCTTGTTTTCCTGCTGAATTACTAGCTGGATTAGTATTTTGCTACCGTTGGTTGCGATGCTGGCACTGAAAGCATCGCAATCAATACGGTAGCAAGATTCCAGATAGCAATCCAGCAGGAAAACAAGCATCGTGTGTCGCTTAATATAATAAATTCTTTTTACTGAAATTGTATTTGACATTCGTATGCGAAAAATCCGGCGTTTAGCAGGCCAGTAGCATATAAAAGGCCAGTAG
>Ga0157364_1008500_pt1 | contig 10626 bp, 3 predicted proteins | sample AttsexASBM2_FD_111476 | JGI IMG/M metagenome (GOLD analysis project Ga0157364, IMG submission 111476) | Fungus gardens microbial communities from leaf cutter ant in Ribeirão Preto, State of São Paulo, Brazil - Atta sexdens ASBM2 | ecosystem: Host-associated > Fungi > Mycelium > Unclassified ... | reverse complement strand
GACATGAGGTTGTAGCACAGACCAGGTATATTTAGTATATATAGGACTCTAATTTAGCAGAGACTCCTTGTTGAGTTCTCTTGTGAACTTCCCACTTGATATCCATACTAAAGAGATTTACCGCTTGTGTAGTCATTGGTCTTTGTGACTAGTGGTTGCCACAACAGCAGATATACCATAGCTATGTCTTCTGTTATTATTGTACTAGAACCTTTTACTACCTTTTAGACCTATGATATCATCTCATATGACATAGTCACATACATCTATTATATAATCCTCTATTACTAAATAAAAGAAACTAAAAGAAACTAAAACTGAAAGAAAATAATAATAAAAGAAATAAACTCTATAAAATAAAAGTAAAACTATATCAAAAGAAATACCTTCTCAGGCTGTATTATAACAATTAGTATTCATAGTGTTGAAGACTATGGTTGATTATCAGACTGGAAATTTACAAAGTATCTACTAGTTCTTAAATATATAGAAAAGTATCTAAAATACTTAGAAACTTGAGTAGTGCTAGAACAACTGAGAAAAGTTTATAAGGTTATATAAAGTTTGTGATCTTCAGAAAAATCTAAGATTATATTGTAGCAACTAATAACTAAGTACTATTTATCTTCATAATTTAGTAGAACAATACTGAGATAACATCAGAATGATAGTGTGCAAATGGTTAAATATTACATACCATTTATCATCTGTACATTTTCTACTCTTCTAGCATGGATTACACTCCATTTCAATTATCCATCAACCTGAGGACTAGACTTTGCAACTCTCATTAATATTAGAGTTGAAGACAATAAACTTAACTTTTCATTTTCATTTTATTTTTAAACTCAGGATTAGAGTTTAGTGTGATATCACACAATGTGACTTGGTGTCACACATCAGTCACAGTCACAATTCATAGTCACACAATCATATATCACAATAGAACATTATAGAAGATTCTAAAACAAGATAATATTATATAATATGTTTTATATTAACTTTAAGGATAATACATGGCTCTTTAGAATAGGCTAATGGTAGTGTAGCATGGACCAGTAGTCTAGTATATATAAGATAGACAATCTTATACTTGGAGCTCTATTGAGTTTTCTTGTGTTAATTCTAATACAAGGTTTTTTCTTTATTAAGTTCACCTATTCCAAAGATATGTTTTCATAGCAGTGTTGTCATGATAATATCTCCAACACAAGCTCATCTTCTATGATGGCTATTCTTTTTACAATACATTCTTATAGCATTAATGCAACAACTTGGGTATTTAGTCTTCTATAATGGGAATACTCTTATCAAACTTGGTTGTTACAACTTGGAGATCTTAGGGCTGATCAATAAGAAGAACCTTGTATTGGATTAATATAAGAGAACTTGATGAAGAACTCTATATAAGATTGTCTACCTTATATACTAAACTACTATGATCTGTGCTACTACTTTTTTAGTCTACTCTAAATAGCCATATGTTTGCCTTAAGGTCTTCATGTATTACACATACTGTATGATATTATCTTTCCAGAACCTTTTATGTCTTTCTTTAGAATCTCGTGACTTGTTACTGTTACTGTTACTGTGTCATCTGATGTGACATATGTGTGACAGTGTGACTATGATGTCACTTTATCCCTAACCCTAAATCTAAGTAAAGAAAGTAAAAGGAAAAAAGTAAAAGGAAACAAGCAAAAGGAAAGAGAATTAAATAAAGAAACTAGCATCCAAGCTTTGTATGTCTGATATTGGTTTTCTATAGCAGAGTTCTTCTATCTGACCTCTATTAGTATTTCACTATTGAAACCTCTGCTTAGAGCTGTATATTGAAATCTCTGAGCATCTTCTAACTATTTGAATTGTATATAAGACTAGTAGTTATACTGTAATTTGCTAGTTTGATAATCAATGAAGATAACTTCTATTGAACTCATTCTCTGGTGTTTAATGATGACATACCAACATCAGCACTTACTTCTATCTCAGACTTCATCCACTCATCTGAAGTTGTGACTATATAGCAGACAGATTGCACAGTATATAAGCTAAAGCTAAGGTTGTTCTAACAAGTCTGCATTACTGAGCTCATTATATGGAGTTTCTACACTCTACACATTCCTGAGCCAACTATGTGGGCTTTTGCCTTCTGGTGTGAATCATATCTGATGCTCTTGACTCACTCTAAAGTCCTGAGTTTGTAACAATAGGGTTCTAAATAATATCTTCTACAGTGCTTGACAACCCAGAGTACATACAACAGTAGATTATTATTAGGTTACCAGTTCTATATTTAAGAATATAGTTTACTGTATACTGTTTTTCTTAGTCTGATTATTAACTTAAATTGTACTATACTTGCATCTCTATTAGAACTCTTGTTATCCAAAATCCTGATCATATGATGTATAGGCTAGGTATAATAACATTTATTAAAGCCAAAAGTCAACCTATTCATATAGTACTCTGCCCACATCTGTTCCAAATTCTGTTCTCATCAAGATTCTCTTTCAAACTCTATCTTTTATGATATTATCATAGATAAAATCAGTGAGTGTGAATTGCATCTAATATTAAGAACCTGAGTTGAAATATCTAGAACATTATCTGAAAAAGTAGGACATAGTTGGAGCAATAGAGAATAGTGAATTGATAGTCTGGAAAGTCTTCTAAAAGTATGGGGTATAAGCATAGGGTTTGGGTTCTATAATAGCAAAGTTTGTAGGTTTAGTGGTAGTGTTTTGGGGTGTGATGTAGTAGTGAAGTTTATAGTGAAGGCTATAAGATTTGGGAAAGTAATAATAGCAGTAGAAAAGCTTGTAGAGTATATAGTTGAAGAGACTTACTTAGCTAGACATAATGAAAAGTCAAGTTATCTTACAAGTGGTGCAATTACTACATAGTTACATAGTTATCTACATTAAGTGATGTAAGGGCTGAGGTCGGACAGACTTTAACCCCTAAATTATGGTTTAGGATAAGAAGAACTCAATAGAGTTCTTGTTGGAATTGAGCTACTACTTATACAAAAACTACTTGGTCCATGTACCAGGCTCTCATGGTCATATGACTGTCTAACTTTAATGTAATCTATAAATAGCATTGTAGTTCATTATGGTCCTAGATTCTTTTGATCAGTTGATAGAAAGCATGGGAGACATTTTTTATTTTAGGTAGCTCAGGTGCTTCATGACAAGTGAGGTTAGTGTTAGAGCTTAGTTCCAAGCTAGGCAGAAGTTTGATTAAGTTGATCTATAGAAAGATATTAACTAAGTGTGTAATTAAAATAGAAGTAAATATTGTGTATATACTCTTATAGACATGTTTTCTTTAATATTTTATATATTACATAATTGTCTCCTTTTATTTTTATATAGCTTTTTCATCTATCTTAGTCTCATTCTATAATTCTGAGATAAGTATATTATATTATTATGAACTAAATAGCTGCTTATAGTATCTATAGTATTTATTATCACTTTAGGTATTTATTATCTTATATAAAGCCTTGCAAGGCTCTGCTGTTGTGGCAAACACTAATTAAGATAATCAATAATATACTAAGTAGTCTTATAGAGTAAGAGTCTTGTGGAGATCACAAGAAAACTTGATAAGGAGTTTCCAATATATATCTACTTTATATATATTACAAGTATATGGTCTATGCTAACAATAAATATATATCTTGACATCATTCTTCTAGTCTCTTCTTCTAGATTCTAGATCTATGACATCATCATGGTATGTGACCAAGGTCACATGCCTCTTCACCATCCAAGAAATAAAAGAAAAAGAAAGGAAAAGAGAAGTCAAAGAAAATAGATAAAAAGAAAAGAAAAGAAAAAGAAAATATATAAGAGTTCAAGTGTACTATGACACACTAAGTAGTCTTATATCACAAAGAGTCTTGTGGGAATCACAAAAGAACTTGACAAGAAGTTTCTAATGTATTTCTACATTATATACTACTAACACATAGTCTGTGCTAATAATAAATAATCTTATCCTAATATCTATATGTCAGTCATGAGTGCATCATGTATATACTATGAGATGAACATGCCATAGACATGCATCTTGATATCATCCTTTTAGCCTCTTCTCTATTCTAGGTCTATAATATAGTGTTATGTGCTTCTTTATTATTCAAGAAATAAAAGAAATAGAAAATAAAAGAAAAAGAAAAAGAAAATCAAAGAAAATAGATAAAAGGAAAATAAAAATAAAAATCCAAGATTCAAGCATACCATAATATTTATGATTCTGAGTGTTTATTATCACTCTAAATCTCTGCTATTTATTTTAATAGTAAACTTTATCATAGAAAACCAAATATTCATAGGATTTGATAGAAGATAATACTGTTGTGAAAGATAGATTATTTATAAACATGAACTTAGTATATAATAGTATAAGGGATATGTAATTATGCTATAAGTTAATATAAAAGAATTTTTTTTTGCTCCTTTCTTCTCTACCAATATATCTACTATTAATATACTAAAGAACAAGCCTTGATAGTCTGCCTGGAAGAGGTAGTAAAGACAGTGTAAGAAAGAGAAGAAAAAACATGCTGAGAAGGAGATGAAGAAATAATAGAAGATGAAGCTAGAGAGGCTTCAGAAGAAGGTTTTGATAAGGGGTTCTAACATTTTAAAAAGTGTTAAGATCCTAGTAGTAGGAAAGAAGTAAGGTAAGAAGGTTCTCAAGATCCTCTTGAAAGATGAGATTGGACTATGACCCTCAAAAAAGTGAAAGGAAAGCAGATAAAGAAGAGCTATAAGAAGAAATTAGTAAAGATGGAAGGTGAAAACCCCTGTAATAGATGTGTGTAAGCTAGACATGAGTATTTGGTGTATTATAGTAGATGAGTAGTAAATTTTTCTATATTTTTACCTTTTTACTGATTATTTTATCTATAACAGATCTCTGGTCTGTGTGGGGTATACTACTATCAGATAGCAATACACTTTTATCCAAGAAAATATCACTAGACTACAAAGAGAGTAGTATAGCCTTCTAATTACTGAAATTCTCAGTACTATAGAAAAGACACTTTGAGACTTGGTAGAAAATAGTATAGACTTAGTAAGTTCTTCTTAGACTTGGTATAAGGACAGGATTGCCTTATATAAGAATTAAGTATTACAATTTAAGTCTCAAAGTATTAAGAAAAATGAACCTTATATTGGTTTAACATAAGAGAACTCAATGGAGTTCCAAGTACAAAGTATCTACCTTATATATGCTGGGCTAATAGTCTGTGCTATACTAAATATAGCCTATCCTAAAGAGTATGTATTATTTATAAAGTTAATATATAATAAATATACTATATGATATTATTGTTTTAGAATCTTTTATGTTCTTTTATATAACATATGATATATATGTGACACAGTGTTATGTTGTGTGACAGTTTGTGATGGTCATGCATAATGTTGTGCTAATTTTTAATTCTGAGTTCAAAAATAGAAAAAAATAAATAAAAATAAAAATAAAAATAAAAAATGAAAAATCATAGAGTCCACTATCTTTAACTTTGACATTAAGGAGATTTTGAAATAATTTTGAGACTAGATAAAGGGTTGAGCTAAAAGAAAGCAAGTATTACAAAATAAACTATTTATTGATTGTAATACTTAAAGCTTAGAAGTGATTCAGAAGTTTAGTATAAGAAGATAATAATGATAGATGATATATAGTATTAATGAGAATAATTGATGTTGTTAAGTCTAAGGTCTAATCTTCAGATATATAGAGGTATATATATAAAAGAGTGATAGTATGTATGCAAGTTGTCTTTATTATATGATTAATACTTATATCTGGTAGAGGCTGTCATTTATCATAGCAGATATTAGGCTAATTTTAGAAGATGACTAATTATATGTAGTTATATAATTAAATCTCTGTAAATACTTATTACTATGTAATATACTATATATCATCAACAATAGTTTGATAAGCATTTTCCAACACAAGTTTAATTGTATGAATCCATTTAACTGTTCATGGGATAATAGCCAACAAATCTTTACAGTTACTGATGGCCTAATATCTTAGTTTTTATTGTTATTCTACATATATGTGAATAGTCCTTATTTGGGGCTTTTTAGTACAACTTAGTTTGTGAAAATCAGTCCTCTGGTTGTAGAGATATGAGCTGAATAAAGTTTGTAGCAGTAAGAAGAAAGTAGAGAGAGTAAAGTTAGATACAGTTCACACTAAAGGATAAAAGTCTATGGAATTATATCACAAAATAAACTACTCACTTGTTTATAATATCTAAATCTTGGGTACATTTTCAGAGATTTAGGAGTGATTTTAGAAGTTCAATAATGATGATAATAATGATGAAGATCAATATAGATATTAATAATAAAAAGATAAAAATTGATATTGTTATATCTGAGATCTAATTTTCAGATATAGAAGTATTTATACAAAATAACTAATTATGTTACTATATTGATATACTTATATCTCTATGAATACTGTTCTCTATATGACATAATATTACATTAGAAATAGTTTGATGAGTACTTTCTAATACAACTTTAATTGTATGAACCTGTTCAGTTGTTCTTGAGATAATAGCCAATGAAACTTATAGTTACTGATGGTCTGATATCTCAGTAATCTGTTGTCACTTTTGTATATCTCACATATATACAAATAGCTCTTATTTAGAGCTTTCCAGTACAACTTAGTTTGTGAGAATTGGTTTACTGATTGTGGAGATACAAGTTGAATAAAGTTTGTGATAGGTTTACTTAGAGTTATACCAAGTATGTAAACTCATACAAAATATATAGGATTGTGGACTTTGCAAAATGAGCTTAGTTTCAGCTTATATGTTATACTGTCTATCTACTACATAATTATAACTTTCAAAGAAGAAGAAGAGCAGAGTTTAAGAAAGTGAGTACTAATAAAAGGTATATTATCATAAAACACCAAAGTTAAATATTTATTATATTTGTTGATTATCAGACTAGAGATATACAATGTATCTACAGTTCTTAAATATAAGTATAATAAAAAGAAGAACTTAAGTGTTTTAGAGTACAACTTTAAGTAGAGATTTCAGTAACAAGATACTGATAGGGGTTGAATAGGAGAAACTTTGCTATAGAAGACTAAGATAGATATTATCTTTTACTTTCTATAAGATTAATTAGTTTTTTATCTTTATTTTAGAATAAAAATAAGTAAGAGAAAACTAATTAGTAATATTATATAACATTATCTATTCCAGAATCTTTTATGTTTTTCTCTGTGTTATGTGATTGTATAATATATAACTATAATAGATTTTATAACAAATAAAAATAAAAACTAAAAATAATATAAAAGAACATAAAATAAAGTGAAGTTTATTTTTTTTATAACTCTAACATACTGATTTCAATTCTGTTTATTATTGTTATCTCTTCTCTTTTATTATTAGTAGTAACTTTTTTTTAGGCTAATATTCTAAGTATTTCCTCTGGCTATGCTACTCTCATTATTTCTTATAAAGTAAGCTAGTCTAAGAGTTTGGAATGTATAGTATATATAGAATATCTCCTATCTGTCACATTCATTCCAATCCATAAATAATACTTTTTTTCTCATCTGTACCTCTTAATCTCTTCTGGTATGGATTATATTTCTCTATTTTCCTTTAGATATCCTTGTTGAACCCTTGCCAACTTCATGGATCTCTATTTTTGTCATCTGAGAATCACTAGTAAACCAGGGTAACTTGCTTACAGTCTTTATTCAAAATAACTACTCTAGGTAGCATACTTAGTATATAATCTAGTAGTTTACACTATATTAGCTTATTCTGAAAATTAACTAAAACTAACACCTTCTGGTGTTAATGATGACACATCTTGCCACCCTTCTGTAGTTTTGATCCATTAAGTTCTCCAAGTCTACTTCTGAAATATATAACCAATACAGCTAGTAGAAATACAACATATAAGTTAAAGCTAAAGATCATTCTAACTCATCTTCTATAATCTTGGATAATGTGTTGACTAACATATTTGGACTTCTGAGATGCCTTCCAGATCTCAGATAATGATGTGTGAACTATATCTAACACTACCTCTAGAAACCTTAATTTGTTTTCTAAGGTTTTTCTAGAAATAAGCTATATTATTAACTTAGTTTTTTCAGATCTTATGGCTAAGTTGTTATATTAGATGTAGTTCACATCAGAAGATAGAAGTCCACAGGGTTGGCTCAGAGTTGTACTGAGTATAAAAATCCTGTATAAAATATGTAGTAATATAGACTTCTTAAAATAACCTTGACTTTAACTTATGTACTGCACCATTTGTCTACTGTGTGGTCACAACTTTAGAAGTAGAGTAGAATCTAAGAGAAGTGAGTACTGATAGTAGTATGTTGCTGAAGAATATTAGAGACAGAGTTTAACTGAAAATAGTCAATTATCAGACTAGTGAAATACAGTGTATCTACTAGTTCTTAGATATAAGTAATATAGAAGAAGAAACTCAGAGATTTCAGTATATAGTCCCAAGTGAAGATTTTAGTAGTGAAACACTGAAAGAGGTCAGATAAAAGAACCCTGTTATAGAAGACTAAGTTGGATAGGAGTATCTTCACTATAAAAGACAAAGTACTTATGAGGTTTGAGATAGAGTTAACATGGCTATGAGGAACATGTTATAGAAATAAGGCTGTTATAGAAGACAGGCTTTTGTTAAGGTTTGAATGAGATAACATTACCACAGAGAACCAGCTTTGATTAGGTAGACTTAATATATAACATACTAGATGTTAGAGGATACTGATGATAGATAAGCCTAGATCTACTTTATAAGAGCTTAGTTGTACTCATAGGCTTGTTATTACCTAGATTAGCTTCTGATAGACTAGTAACCACTTCTACTTATCCTGATCTCTATTGTCTAATCTACCATAGTAGTATTATAGTTATTTAGTTAATTATAGTTGTAAATATTGATTAGTTAAGTACATGGACTATGTGCTTGGACCATTCTACTATAGGTAGTGATATAATAGTAGAATATCTTACCCAAATATCAACTGGAGTTCCTGTTCACTTATAACTCCTTAATATAAGACTAATCCTCTTATACTAGATCTATAAGTATTTTATTGGTAATAATTTCTGAGGAGTTTGATACTTGGCTACTTTTTATAGATAGTGTTGTAAAAGCTTGTTATATGTCAAGTTCACCCATGCTGAAGATATGTCTCTGCAATGATACTGTACCCTCCACCTTTATGAAACAAGCCTGTCTTTCACAACAGCTATCCTTCTCACAACATATTCTTACAGCAGTGATGCAACAATCCAGATATTCCATCTTTCATGATGGGGATACTCCTATTCAACTTGGTCTTCCATAGCAGAGTCCTCCTTACTCTTGTTAGTGTCTCATCACTAAAACATCTGCTCAGAGCAATAGAGGCTATACTACTGAAACCTCAAGTATCTTCTATATTTCTTACTGGTATATAAAACTAGTAGTTACACTGTAATCTGCTAGTCTGATAATCAATGAAGATAAACTCTTATTGAACTTGATCTTCAGTGTTCAATGGCAATACACCAATCAGCACTTACTTCCATCTCAGACTTTTTCCATTTATCTGAAGTTGTGACCACATGGCAGACAGACAGTGTAGCACATAAGCTAAAGCCAAGGTTATTCCACAAGTTTGCATTACCAAACACAGAGTTTACATACTCCATATATCTCTGAGCCAACCCTATGGACTTTTATCTCCTGGTGTAAACCATGCCTAACAAAGCTCTAGAATATCATTCATGTTCATAGGGTTTTAGGAATCTCCTATAATGTCCAATATTATTAGGAAATGAAAAATACAAAAAGAAGTTGGGTGACAAGAAAAGACAATTCAAGAATATTCATCTACAATGTTACTTCAAGATCTCTTAGGAGAATTTTGTTTTGCTGTTAGAGCAACTGGGCAAAATGCAGAGTTTCATGGAGTTTATACTCTTCAGGAAATCCTAAGTTTATTAGCTAACTGAGTAATTATGCAACTTACCTCTAAGAAATTCTAAGAGAATAGGATAGAGTTCTTGAATGTAACAACTACTCTAAATACTGTCCAGTTCATTCTGATGTGCTAGAGATCTGATTATATAAGCATAGAATGATAGTTCTTTAGTAATTAGAAACTGTTAGAAATAAAGAAACTAATATAGTAATAGTAGTAAAGTATAAACTGCAAAAGTCTAGAGTATAGGAAAGTGGATTAAATATATATACAAGATTAGTAGAGTATCACAGATTTTATTGGAGTTGACAATCCACAGAAGTACAAAGAAGTGGACAACATATCTGATATGATTGTAGATAACTTGTAGATATCTGCTGTCAAGACCATTGACAGTAGACTTCATTTATTTTTATTTTCTCTCTTTTGTTTTATTTTTTCTTTTCTATTTTCTATTTTTAGAACAGCTCAGGTTAGGGGTTATCAGTCACACTGTCACATCAGTCACAACTTGATGGCGTAGTCACAAGACTGATCACAGGACTTAGGAGAATGAAGTAGAAGGAACTAGAACAAAGTGACGTCATACAACATGGACACCACATGTTG
>Ga0157364_1008499_pt1 | contig 10627 bp, 6 predicted proteins | sample AttsexASBM2_FD_111476 | JGI IMG/M metagenome (GOLD analysis project Ga0157364, IMG submission 111476) | Fungus gardens microbial communities from leaf cutter ant in Ribeirão Preto, State of São Paulo, Brazil - Atta sexdens ASBM2 | ecosystem: Host-associated > Fungi > Mycelium > Unclassified ... | reverse complement strand
TGATAAAATATCAAATAAGAATTCGGCAAATATTCGGTTACTAATGTGCATTTCATAGATTATTCACTATCTTTTATCATACATTAAAGCGAAGTTTCATAGAAAGACGCGCGCGTGTAAAATAAGATTGAGAATATGAGTGAATGAATTAAATTTTTGTAAAATAAGATTGAGAAATGAGTGAATGAATTAAATTTTTGTATTTGTATTTTTTTATAGTATAAACTTTTATGGAAATAAAAACAAATACTGAATCTAATTATGACTTTTATTAATTATTATTAAAAATACAACTATTATCAATAAAATTCCCTCTATTCTTCATTTTCAACAACAACAATAATTTCTATTTCTTTTAGCCCGTGCGACACGCATGGATTCAGTAGATATATTTGCGTTAGCATATTATTCACAATGCCTCTCGACGGAGTGACCTATCGTCCAGATACGCGCTCTATCATTCCGTTCCTTCTTTCATCATCTTTCATCATGCCACGGCTTACTCGGAAAAATTCACAGTAAGAACACCAAGTCCGATTGAAACAACATCCGCGAAATCATGTTGGGATATTCAAGAATCTTCAACTCGCTGTGTTGATAAACCATGAATACTCTCTGACCTAGTACGATATCCACCCTCCCCCTATATATAGTGCGTATATATAGATAATTGCGGCATTGTCTTATATCGACGCTCGTATTATACATGCGAAGGAAAGTATAAACATTTGTCACCAATCGGCTCGTATCCTGCTACTCGCGAGCGCTTACGAAGGCTTTATCCAGGCAGTGATCTACCACTAGTAAACTAATGATTAGATTAATCACCCGTCTACTATAGACTTCTTCCAACCAATCTCCGTTTTCCTATATACAGTTTTGATTACAGCACAGCCGAGTGCACCGTAGTCTAACAATAAATGCAAATAATTAAATTAAATCGCGTTTATAACATAATTTCAAAAAAGTATGTGAGCCTGATAGTTGAATTCAAATATTTTGGCAAATTCATATTTATTTCTACATTTTAAGAATAATATTGAGGAAAAACGATATCGCTTTGATATTTACATTTGATATATATGTAATTATATTTTTATCTGTATAATATTTATTACGGTATTTTAATCGAAATTGTTGATATCGGTATTTTTTATTAAGCGTGTTATAATAAAGACACAAGATTGAAATTAATATTCATGTTAAAATAAATATTCTATTTCTCCTATAATTAAAAATTTGTTTTATAATTTGCAAATTATAAAACACGGATACATCCAAGAGTGATATCAGAATATATACAGTCGAAAGAGTTTCACTGCTCGTGGTACTGGTTGTATTTCACTTTAGAAATAAGGAGTCACGTTGCCGCGTGGTGAGGGTAAATATTGCAGCATGCACTCAGGCGCAGAGACAGGATGCATACCGGTGCGCGTTGCACCCTGCAAGCCAGTAACTACTCTTGCCTGGCTGGCATGAAGACGAAGGTAAGAGGGCACGGTCTATGTATTAGCGTCTGCATATATTATTTCGTTGCATAGCGCGAGAGTCTGGCATGCATGTTGCGCATATCCGAAACTCGCGGCTTTCACACGAATAGTGCTTCGCTCTCATGATGTCGAAATGCGTGGCACGTGCAGGTGAGATTTGCAAGTGAGATTCTATGGCTTCAAGAAATCCATCGTTTATACATATTAAAATGCATTAGCGCGTACGGCAATGCCTACTACAAATCCTAAGATTATCAAAAATATTAAGAAAAATATGTTAATATATGTAAATTTGTAATACCTCTACTATTTTGTTTCTTACTCCTTATTAATCTCTCATCTCCACTTTCAATTAGTATTGCTTTACTGTAAAGTTATATGATGATAATTCATATTCCGATTATAACAATTTATAATTTATCATTGTTGTTGTCTATTACATTATCTCACTCAATTCTATTAAGAGGTGATAACTGCAAAAATATCATAAATATCGATGCCGATAATTAGTTTATTAATACTTGGATGATATATCATTGGTTGTATACAATAATATAATAAGATAGAACGACATATCATGATCGCAAGTATAATATTGCGAAAAAATACATATAAGACTGATGTTTTCAGCGGTATCCGCGAGGAAAACCGCGACAAGATTCAACGCGAAGCCGCCTTTTATTCTGGCGGTGCGTGTGAAAATACCAGTCCGCGGAGCCCGCGCAAACCCAGAAAATACAGTAATACACGAGTACCTCGACGACAGCCACTCGGCTCGGTTGTCACGTGTCCCGTTATTTATGGATGTAACATAGCGGCAACCCTCTTATTCGTAGTTTTTACTCATATTTTGCGAAACCCTGCCGAGAGAGATCGAAGCGCGCCCGCCCGAAACACCGCGGGATGAGAAGCCGTGGTGATATCCGTGGACTGAAACACAGGCGAGACGAGAAAAAGAGAAAAACGGAGAAATAGGGACGAGGGGCGAGGAGCGACGGGCGACGGGCGATGGCGACGGGAGTGAGAGTAGATTCGAAGTTCGGGCGTTATTTATGATGCTTTCTCCCAAAGCGGCCGCGCTAAGCGACCGCGGCTTTTGCCAGAGTACGATCGCCCTTCCGGTACCTTATGTCGCGCTTATTTCTTCCGAGGGAATCGTTCCCTCGTCGAATGCTACGTTACATATTGCATCTTCCCGTGATATTGAACACGGAAACGACGGAAACGACGGAAACGACGGAAACGACATTGCAATTTTAAAACTCGGAACATATATTGGTAAAATATTCGATCAAAAATGAAGTATCCCTCCCTTTAACTAATTATTTTAATTTAGTTATCCTCAGTGATACACATTTGATTTTCTATTTTATTATGAAACTATCGAGACTACTACTAACTATCTTGTAAATAGTAAGTAAAGTAATAAACACAAAATAATAAAAATAGAATTAAACATAAGAATTTCATAAATATCAATAGCATCATGCATAGTTGTTGTTATGATTTTACTCTCAATTTGCTCTGATGTGAGACAAGTCGTATCTCAAATTTATATTATTATATATCTACTTTCTGAGATCTATTTATTCCGTGCTGACGGAATCTCTCATCTCCCACCTACCAGTAATCTACATATTACGCGTTGCTTGTACAATATCGCGTATACAGTGGAAGAGTTGGTGGTCAGTTAGTTGGCTCGTTTAATCCCTTATCCCTTTAAACGTTGTGTATTATCCTCGTAAAAACTAATACAGAAACGACGTTGGTCCAGCTCCGCCTAAAGCCTGCTCCCAGCAGAGGGACGTATAAAAAGACGAAAAGAGTAAAAAAAATAGACGACTCCAGAGCGCAGAGACCCGGCAGCGTTGGTCCCTAGGGCTCGAAAATACGTCGAGTTTGCTCGCTCTGAAGCACAAACGGGGAATGAAGGGGGAGGGGCGGTGGGAAAGGAAGGGAGAGAGAGAGTTTTGTGCGCAAGAGAGGCGATATATCACCGGGCGACGAAACAACCAACCCCCGACGAGAGTTGCATTTGCATCGACGGACCGACGCTCGCACACGGTCGAGGGCACATATAAAAGGCAGACGCATACACAAGCTCCCGGGCGTCGATCGACTTCATCCCCTCATTCCACCGTAGCTCCTGGTTCTTCCCGGGGGCGCGAAGGGGCTTTACCCGTCCTTCCCTAACCCCAAGGCCTGATTTACATTTTCTTTCCTGGCGCACGAGGTCCCGTTCCACGGGATTTCTCGATAAGAGGAAACGCCTTGAACCGGCGGTATTTCAACCCTTGCGAAAAAGAGATTCGGAATTCGCAGCGGAATCCGCGACTCGAATCTGAACTCGATCGCAGTCCAGAACGGAGAAGAGATCTGAGGAGAGAACAGAGAATATAGTCTCCATAAAGAAAATAAGTCCATCAGCCTTTCTTTATTTCTCTTATTCTTTGTTAGTTATACTTATTTCACGAAAAAAGTAAATAACACTGATGTCAGACTAGAGATAATACAATATATGCGAATAAATTATTGCGACTTCAGTTCGCAATGCGTATATGACATAACTCTTAGAAAGTGTGATATGCATAATAGAAAGCGCACAAAATAGCACGCGTAATGTTCTGTTGAATTTGAAATTACTTACCGCAGTTTACAAAATGATCGCGCAGTATAAATTAAACTGCCCCATAGGCATGCTGTATCCAATCTCTCAACGAAATATCTCGCTTCAATCTCACACACATGTATATCCATGCATGGTCCGAAAACATTTTGTCATTACCGGCACTTGTTCACTACTGTATTAATTTCCGTTTTGCTCTCATGTGGAAATGTTTTGCGCCAATTCATCATGATTTCGTATTACTAAATATGATAAAACCACTTCATCTCTATAAAACTATAACTCTCGCAAAGAGAATTACATTTTTTATAAGATTAAGTAAGCAATGTTACATGTCCCAACAAAAAACGTGTGTGCGTAATAGAGCATAATTCAAAGAGCTGAAAGAAAACTGTGACGAGTCATGGAAAGGAACAGAGAATATTACGGGAAGAAAAAGGGAGATCCATTGGATACGTGCGAGAAGAGAAGAAGAAGAAAGGAGAATGGTACAGGATATCGTCGACTATGAAATTGGATCCGGATATGGTCTTTTAAACGACGACGCCGAGAACGTAGCGTCGCGACGTCGGTGGCGTTTGTAACGACGGCAGGTTGTTCGCGAAGGATAAAAAGGTTTGCCTATACTTTGAAGATCACGAGTCTGGCACGAGCCAGAGGTTGCTGTCTCTCTTCCTCTTTCTTTCTCTCTTTCTCGTTTGTTCCCTTTCTCAGCCGTCTTCCCTCGGTTTATACTCTATAAACGGAGCAGCAGGAGCGCACTGTGTTGTACGATCACTGAATCATTGTTGGTGATAGATAGCACAGCTGTTGCGCTGAGATCACACGCTCTCGAAATAGTTTGCAACAATACGCTGCTCTCGGGGTGTCTCGCGGCTAATGCACGAAATCACCTCGACTAAGTCGATTTAACGAACCGCACACGCTTTTCCAACGATCACTTTGTAGGCGCACTCAGTCATCTGCGCCCGCTCATCCGCTTAAACGAGGTGTCAAACGCTCTACTGGCATTACGCGCTACTACTTCGTTAAAGCAAAATGGATGGCATGCACGATAACTAGCCAGTCATGATTCAATGGTTGATTAAGGATATACCGTTCTCTTACACTCTATACTTTTCCAATCGCTGTTGTTTTAATATTTTCATAAATTAATTAAAATAACATTCGAAATCGTACAAATTAATTTTAAATGAAATTGTGTCAAACAAATTTAATATAATATATTCTCGAGAAATTATCGCAATACGCGCTAAATACGTATTTCCTCAAAATACTGATATATATTTTGTCGTTAAAATGCACATCTGATACTATTGAGATATTTTGTTTTTAAAGAATAAATTCGAATAAAAATATTCGAATGAATACGAGTGAATTACAATCCTTTTGAATTACAATAGTATTTATAATGTTAGCTTCATTTGGTACAATGTGTTGCTAAATTTAACAAAGAAGATAGATTGCCGTCTTATTTTATCACGATAATGAGCTCGTGACTTGGCATTTAGGCAATGGTACCAGATACTTTGGGCGGGTCGCACGTTAAATGCATTTACTAGAGTATAACGTATTGGTGCGAAAATTCAAGGACAATATGTTAAGAATAGCATATGTGCGCTTACAAATAACCAATTGACAGTACTAATTGTAAATCATCTTTGGTAAACTGGATTCATAAATATACCAAATGATGAGCATATGTACTGTTCATTCGAGAAAGTCAGTTTCGTGAGTTGATTTTGCGAGAAAGACGAATAATCGTATTACGCATTATCCGCTAAATAATAATAAAATGCTAGAAATGAATAAAAATCTCAAAATCTCTCGATACAAAATTGAAATATTTGGATATTTCCTACAGATGCACGAGTACGATAACACTAAAACAAGTATATCGCAAATATTCACAAGTTCAAAAGCGAGTCTAGAAAACGGACTATAAGTATGATTCATCATGAATACAGATTTCGAAGGAAATAAAATTTATGCATCTGTTTAGTCTAGACTGTTTCTCTCTTTCTTTCTTGCGTTTACGCTCCCTTAATCCCATCGTTGATATATGCATAAACACGCAACGCTGTCACAAATCAAGCAATCTTCTCAATACAAAGCTTACATTAATTGTATTACAAATTTTTTAAATTTTATATAACGATTCTATGAGAGCACTGTTTATATTTAATAATATATAAATATATTTCAAATGTCTCTTAATTTAATTGGTTAACATTGTTGAGCAACTTAATTGTGATATATAGAGATCATAAAAATAACTGCCTCGCGTAAATTGATCAACGAAAAAATGCACACTCATATTGTGGAGAAGGTAATTGTGAATCCATGGGAAATTAGAAATTGAAAAAATCACGGCGACCCTCGAATTCTCGCACTATTATTACGTTATGAGAAATAGGGCACATTATACGGAAGACCAGTAGCGTACAGGATTAACGAGTTTACGATTTAGCGGAGGCAAGCAAACGAGAAGCCAAGGAAGAAAGGTGGTCGCTAGCTACTGTATAATTACGCGAACGCCTCTTCCGGAGATGACGCGTTATTACCCTGGGGCGACTTCCTCGTGCGGTTCAGGCAGAATCCTGTAGACCCTCCTCAAAAGATGGCCCTGGGGATACTATGGTTCGCGTAATCGCCTCGTTATACTATCATACACCCGCTTCACACCACGTTTTAAGATATTCCTTAAATAGCGTTCAAATACTAAGATTAAAGAAAAGAAAAGAAAATGGCCTTAACATATTGACAGCACAACTGACATGTGTTTTATATTATAAATTTACATTACAGAAATATTTGTCCTTGTATTCTATGTATGTTTGATATAACTGTATTTAAATGAATTAATAAAATATTTTTATAGATATTAATTAGCGAAACATTATTTATTAATACTCTGTATCTTCCACGTGAGAAATATTCGAGTGAATACAAAAATTCGCAAAAAGAACTTCATTCTTTCCAATTCTTCCAGATCGCTCTTACGTGAGTTTATTACTTCACTCACTTCCTTCGTTCATATCGACCTCTCTTTTCTCTACACCTGGTTCCACCGCGTGATAAATGGTGCTGTTCTGTTAAACCCTCGCCTTCGTCTTTCGAGAAGGTTTTATCAACTCGGACACGCCGTGCTCCTTCTGCCACTTCTCAACAACAATTCTTTCATTTCTGTTTAGAAAGTTTACTTTATATTCTCTTTTAAAATTTTAAATTACGTTAAATTTATCTAACAATAATATAAATCATTCATCTAATAAAAATTCGATAGTTTCATTGCAGACTGAATACGTCTTTATATATTTTTTTTTCAATAATTTGTACTATTTTATTATTATTTAAAATTACAAAAATTTTTATTATCAACATTTAAATTTCCATGTTACAATTATACAAATAAACTTGTTTGCTTTCAATAAAAATCAAATCTTTCTGCTCTCTTTTCCTATATATATTCAAAATGTATAACATCTTCTTTCCTTTTATATCACTTATTGTCGAAATTTGTTCCCTTTTAAATGTTCATTGACTGTAAATCTTACTTGAAACACATAAATCTCAGAAATCTTAAAAACATAATTTTTAGAATAGTATCTTCTTTTTCTTGGATCTCTATGAAACTGACCAATTCCATAAGCCGTATAGTGTAATGTCCATGTTGAATCCGTACTATTACAGACAGGGACAAGCTCAGAGCCATGATGGTGGTAAGGGAGAAGGAAAACAGCACCCGGAGGAGTAATAGAAGCTATCTAATAGCTCATGGAATTGCCCCTAAAATATCTTTTTAATGAACTATTGCTACGGGAAATGAAAATGGGGAGACGACGGACTCTTTCTGGGTCATATTTAGCCGTTTCGATGTATCTTTTGCTAACTTAAACTTTAACATACCTAGCATAAAATTTTTTTATAAAATAATTTAGTTATTATATATTGGAAAAATATAATTCCATATTAAAATATTTCCATATTTAAAATATTTACTAAATAATAAAAATTTGTTTTTAAATAAAAAAATTATTTAATTTATTGCATGATATAAATACAAATATGCGTGTACTTACGCATGTACATGCATATGTATGAGTAAAATATCGATGTTTTTTTCAGAAAATAAACAGAAATAAACTAAGATAGAGAAGAGAGACATTTATATTCCATGAAGCGTTGATAAATTCGATATAAAGAGATTTGAAAGAGCATGACGTGAGACCTAAAATGCGAGAAAAAGAGAAAACTATCCAATGTGGATGGGGACAAACTGAGACCCAGCGGATGTCGGACTAAAAAATATTTCGGAGAATTAGATATATTGCTCCACCAGGAGATCAAAAAAAAAGAGGCAACGAAAACGAGGCAAGAAGTGATTTGTTAAAATGGGCATCGTCGCACACACTCACTATCCTGTTTACTTTTCTTCATAATTCCACATGCTTTCTAATTCTCATTGTTATGCTAAGTATTGCGGACAAGTATAAGTATCGCGGACAAAAGTATGACCGAAAAAATGGAATTGAATCCTAATATGGAAGACAGAAAAGGAAATATACTTGAATAAAATTAATCTAAAACTCGAATCAGAATAAATTTCTCATGCAGGTGAAATATTTTCAAAGAAGGATAATCATACGCGTCAGATAATAATAAAAAATAATATTACAAAATATTTTTAATGTGGCTTAGTGTTATTATATAATATATAATTCCTTTTGTCAAAAATCATGCCTGAAGGAGAAAGACTGATTGTGACGAGAGTGAATGAATGAGAGAGAGAGAGAGAGAGTGTGTGTGCGTGCGTGCGTGCGTGCGTGCGTGCGAGAGGCAGAAAAAAGAGACAACAGAGTTTATTATTAAAGTTTGATGGCATCACGAAAAGGACGGGCTTTTAAACTACCCTCATGAGCATTGAAATACCAATCACCTGATCTATTAAAGATCTGCTTATATGTTTTCGTGATGGTTTCTGATCAACCGTAAAGGCTTCGATTATAGCTGCAGCCTGTATAAGTATTTACGAGTCGATGTATTACGTAGGCCGATTGACCGTTCTTATAGGGTTTGTTGATTTAGAAAAAATTAATGATTTATGAAATCTATACACATACACAACATACATATAGCATATAATTTTATAAATAAAAGAAATAAGAACTGTATTATTACTCTTGAACAAAACTTTTTTGTCTCAAGAAACTTTCAATTACAAATAAAAAATAAAAATCAAATATTAAGATTAATCAATACAAAATCAATAATATATTATAATAAATCAATAAATACTTTTTCTCCTGATATTGATAATCATATTTTATTTAAAAAATGTTTTACTTTAAACATAGTATTTTAATAGTTAATCTCTCTTATTCGAAGGAAAATTAATAAGAAATTCGCTCTTTTTCCATTGATTATTAAAAATATGTAGCAGAAGTCGACTAGCGAATAAACTTGAAAACGACACGCGACAATCTTTCGATAATCCTCGTCACTTCAATGACGGCACACTATTATTTCTGACACTTGGAATTAGCTCCCTTTTCTCCTCCCGGCAGCCCCCCAGAATCCATCCTGCTTTCGTCGCTACCCTTCGATTTTCAACCCCACCGGTAAACTTCACTTTCTTTTTTCTCGACGGGCCCGATTTCATTTCTTTTACAAGCGCTGCGTCATCATTTTTCATAGACCCCAACATTCTTTCTCCCTCATCCAGCCTTCCCCGGAATAAGGGAGTTTCCACGATACGGCCTTCCACGTTTTGCACCGGTAACTGTACCTCCGGTCGCCGTTGAAGAAATAAAGCGTTGTAAGAAGGGCGTCAGGGAGTGCCCTTATTCTTCGCCACCATGAACCGTATTGGCGTCTTTAAACGGCTCTAGTCGATAGTACCGCGTCATCGTTACTAACTACATACGTGAGCTACGTGCTATCAAAGATTTCTATATGTTTAAAGATGAATATACTGAAACGAATATATTGAACCGCATAAAATTGCTAAAATATAATATTTTTTTTCAATGAAATAACGTTATAAATAACGTTATAATAATGATATAATTTAAAAAATTCATCACATATAACCTTATGAGATTATTATTATAATAAAGAATATGTAAATTTATTGTTTCATGCAATTCATAGAAGCTTATGGGTTGCGGCACAAAATTATCACTTCATAGACCATGAACATATAGTACAGAGCAATATAATCATCGCTACGCTTCCATCATTACATTCCGCGGCTCTATAATGGACATCCTGTAACTATCCATTCACTGATGTTTCGGAGGCTGAATTTCGGTAACAAAGAGATGGACAGGCAACGGATGCTGGAGGCTCGTAAACACAAATGACGGTGACGTGAACAACACTGGTGACAAGGAGAATGCACACAGCAACGACTGGTCCAACGATATCGACGACGACGACGACGACGACGACGACGACGACGACGACGAAGACGACGACGACGACGACGACGACGACGACGACGACGACG
>Ga0157364_1008498_pt1 | contig 10627 bp, 2 predicted proteins | sample AttsexASBM2_FD_111476 | JGI IMG/M metagenome (GOLD analysis project Ga0157364, IMG submission 111476) | Fungus gardens microbial communities from leaf cutter ant in Ribeirão Preto, State of São Paulo, Brazil - Atta sexdens ASBM2 | ecosystem: Host-associated > Fungi > Mycelium > Unclassified ... | reverse complement strand
TAATTAAACTTTTTTTTAGAAAGTTATAAATCAATCTTTCAAATCTTTTAGCTTTTAGCTTCAATAATTGTATATTCAAAATATCATAATATCCATTTTTAGTACAACAGTGTAACGAAATTGCCTTTCCATGAATTCAAACTTACCTGTGATATATATGTGTATCTCGAGTAGGATAATTAGAAGCACGATCCAAAATGCCCTCATGATGATTACAAAATTACTCGTAGCTCTCTTCTTTCCTTAGACATACATCCCTTTTGAAACAGCTGAAATCCAAAAGAAAAATGATTGTTACTTTTTATTATTTTCATTACTCGTTCCTATGATTTTAATTAATTGTTTTACCATGTGAAAATCTAATACAATTGGAATCAATTTTTCTTTAAACAATCGTCTAGTTTGATTTTTCTTAAACAAATGAAAAATAAATTAAATTAATTACTTAATAGAAGAGCCGAAAAGTGAAATTCTGAAATAAGATTACAATTACAATTGTCCTTTAAAATATTCAATTTATGGTGTTTTATGCAGCTTCCAAAACTTAATTGTGAATTAAAGAATAGCTTTTTAGTAATGCACTGTGTGAAATGTGTTGCACATCGTTTTATGATGAAGAATGTTGATTAATTTTATGTCGGGCAGCGGTCCATGCGTTTCTTGCTTATTCATCATACATTCCCGTCAACTTCAAGCCAACATATTTTTCGATAGAAAAATGTACCAACAAGCTTGAAGAATTTAATATAAATAGAGCGCCGTGCCAACAGAAAATTTCAACTCCATTTTACGCGCGAAATAAACTAACGGTATTCTCACTTAAGTGATGCTAGCAGTTTGTTAAATGCGAATATAAATATGAAGTAACAGCAAATTACATTTTTGAAGGAAATAATATAGCAATTAAAGATGAATTATGTTAAAAGAAATATTTCTATTGTTCTTCACCGCGATACAATTTTCTTTTTATAGAAACCTTATTTTAGTTGTGTAAAAAAATTATTTTCTTTTTTAAGTTCTTTATTTCAATACACTCGGTGCGTTCAATTTGCGAGCCATATATACCTTTGAAAAAAGAAAAGTAAAAAAAGGAATTACGACTGAAACGTAGGACGAGAGTACTACTGGATCGTGTTCCAAAACTACGCACAAGTGCCCCTTAACGTGGTATTAACTAGTTTCGTCGAATAAAAAGTGCTAACTTTTTTGCGAGTACGTGCAAGTTTTTCTTAAAACTACGCTTGCTAGCTTGCAGACGTAACATTTTTGTTGAATCGAGTAAGATCGATAGGGACACGGATAACATTCTTTTGCTCTGGGCTCTTGTCCATTTCTGTCTCTTTGTTTCGCACAACTCTCCTAATAACATTTTAATTTTTTTTTCTTCATATAACGCATATAACATAAATTTCGTATAAAAAAATAGAAAATGTAAAAGTATATATAAAAGTTCAAGAACGTGAAATCAAATATACGTAGATATTTAAAGAATTAAAAAAAGACAAAATGAAATAAAATTAAATTTTAATGTAATATTAATTAATGTAATATAAGAATTATAATAAGAAAATTTATTAATACGAGAATTTAAAAAATGGAAAACTTGAAAAATGATAAATTAATTTGTTAATAATATTAAAATTTTTAAAATAACGAAATACTTATATTTTAAAAAGCATTTAGATTTTAATTGACTTTTATTCTATATGAGAACTAAGAGTATGGAGGAGACGTTGAGCATTTCCTAGAAATTCATGGAGAAACAGATATGGAAACAAGATTCTTCAAAATGCAGATTCGTGATCATGAGGAAGATACGCTGGCGAAAACCTCAAGAATATTCGACGAATTCCCGAGACAAAGCAATGGCTGAACGAGTGTGATAATATTTCGTCGAGAAAAGCTGAAGATCTTGTCAGTCTGATAATATATTCGGTCTGAATATTATTCGTATCGCGATTTGCCGTAGTCTTTTGGGATCGGCGAAGTAAGAGCATTCCGAGTTAGTTCAGGTATATTCGCATAATTGCCGACCAGGGATCTCTTTTGTATATAACGAAAAGATACAAAGATGTCCGTCAAAAAGACGAATATGATATCGGCTGCGCATTTCGAATACCGAAATAGAAACCGAAAACCGCGATCGCCATTAAGATTTCCGACTACTCGTTATTCCATCTGTTGGTATCGATTCTTATAACAAACGTGACTGTAACTTTGATAAGGAATACCTTTGACATAAATCTTATACAGAATGTACCTCTTGTTGAGATACTGATTCTTGACATCATTATATAACAGAATACTAAATAGTTTTATTGACGACAGTGCTGTACATGCAGTTCTATTGGAATTATTTCTTTAAACGACAATTATTTCTAAAAAAAAAAGAAATTATTTTAACTTCTTTTTTACTGTGATGATTTCTATTGAATTGAAATTATTTTTTTGAATCTGTTACAATTTTTTAGTCATGAAATTTTATTACTTAATTCTAGAAATATTGAGTGATAAATTATTGCTATATCGATACTTAAATTTTATGTAGATAGAAATATGTTACTCTTAATTACTGTAACATAAATTTTTACAACTGCACACTTTTAATGATAAAATATTTATAATCGAGATGTTTCTAAACACAATTAACCTAATTATTAATTTAAAAGAAAAGAAATAATAAACAGACTATCAAATCTTGAAGGGCTTCTACAGATGAGCGACTTTGTAGCGCCACAATCGAAAGCACCGACCCATTTATACACAGCTATTCTGTGGCGCTACAGAAAAGTGTCGCGAATATATGAGCCACTTGCATGGCGCGACAAGAAGCGTTGCCCATCTAAACGCATCCACAATTCTTTTTGTCGCGCCACGTAGTGGCCCATATGAACATATTCGCGACATTTTTCTGTAGTGCCACAGAATAATTCTGTATCGGCGCATAACAGATCGGCGCATTCGATTGTGGTGCTACAAAGTCGCTCGTCTGTAGGAACCCGAAATGAAGTATATAAGTGTATAAGTCCAATATGTCTCCTTATAACATTTATCAATAAATATATAAATATATAAATACATATAATTATATCAAATAGCTTAAAAATCACTTTCTCACATTCTCTATTATCACATTCTCTATTATAATACTGACCTTCAAAATAATATATATATAATGATTTAATTTTTAAAAGTTTGTCTTCGCTTCTTCTAGTACATAATTTATTTTGTAATATGGCAGATTGGCCTTCCTGATGATCACTGAATATTTAGCTTAGCGTTCAATGATTTTGCTTGTACGTAAAATTCATAGAAGAATTCCAGTTAAGATAATTCATAAAAGTTATTTAATGTTGCATACAGCATCAGAGAGAATCTTCCTTTTAAAAATAATGTAAAAAATTTTTTAAATTTACAAATATCTTTATGTATAAAATATAATTATTTTTGAAAAATTTATATACTTCTTTTAGAAATATATGTAATACATTATTTCAAATTTAAAAAATTATTTAAAAGTAGTTAGGATAAATATATGATAAAATGACTTTATGATTGGCATTTTATAAACTTAAAAACATTTGATTAACATTTTATATAATGAGAAATCGTCGATACTCAGTACTAAGTCTGTATTAGATTTGCGAAAATTGAATTTTCTCTAATTTATGAAGGATATTTGATATTCGTGTTTTTCTTCTACCGTAGACCTGCGATACGTTGCTCTTCTCGCAAATTGTGATTCGGCCATTTGTAGGCTAACCACGAACACCATATGTTCCCAACCGGCGTATATGTTAAAATTTTCAAAGCAAGCATCGCGCTCATGCTTTTTCCTACCAACAAACGAGAATTTTGAAATTCTCTATTTAGTTGAATTTTATAATACCGTCGTATCATCTAAAATTAATACGATATAATATAATAATTACACTATTCTTTTCAGGAATAATGTATTAAATAATTTATTAACTTTATATATACAAATGTTATAGCAGATAAACTTATAAATATTAAACAATTTCTTTACATTAATTACATTAATATATTATATATTTTTTTTCAAAAAATTAAATTATAATACGTATATTTGAATAAATAAATAAAACAAATATTATGCTAAATTGTTAATGTAAAGAAATTAATAATATTTTAATTAATAATATTTGTATATATAAAGTTAATAAATTATTTAACACATTATTCCTGAAAAAAGCAACGTAATTATTATATTATACTGTGTTAATTTTAGGTGATATGGTATTACAAAATTCAGTTAAATAGAGAATTTTTAAATATTTCTCGTTTGTTGGTAGGAAAAAATATGAACGTGATGCTTGCTTTGAAAATAAAATAAAATAAAATAAAATAAAATAATAATTTTTATAATGATTATTATTTTATTTTGTAACTATATAATTTCATTTTTTTTTAGTTAAAATTTTGTAGATGCGAAATAAAATTTTAATCTCTACTATTACATTAATAATTTTAATATAAATTGTCACATTTATGATCGCATTAAAATTATTTTCTTCTAATTATTCAATATACGTTCTTGCGGAATAGAAATTAAAGTAGGTAACTGTGAAACATGGAGACGAATGTTTTCCTTTTCTCATTCATAAAACTGCCTTAATTTCAATGCCGAGTAGGAGACCACTCTCCCATGCGTGTTTTACTTACGTGCAACTCGCAGACAAATGACCGCATTATACACTTTATTTCCTGTCATACTAAGACGTCCATTATTTAGACGAGTTAGATTAACGATTGTGCTTGTGTCTAAAGCTATAATCGATAAAGGATTTATGGAACGCGCGACATCTTCCTCCTCCATGCCAAAGGACCGGATTCACAAAGGAAGTCACGCGAGCTCACGGCAGATGGAAAATCTTATAAATCTCGTCTAAAACAATCTTCCGTCTTGAAATAAGCTTGTTTCCGCATTGACATTTAAATATTTAACAGGACGTCCGAAGAAGCAATCGCGTGCTTCGGACGATCCAGTACTGCCCAACGTATCAAATGTACGCGTGATTATTCGAACTGATCTAATGGCATTGTAACGACGCGTCAATCTTACGATGATTAGTCAACAAAAATCATAAATCTGCTTTTCACATATTTCGTGCTCGAGTCAATTTAAAGGAAAGCTCCATCGTTAAAAATTACTTAGAATGTACATTAATTTTATTAAAATTTAGTGCGACTGAACACATATAGATTTTTCTGAAATTATGTCATAAGTTCTTATGTCAATTATTGTAGTCATGAAACGCTATGTATAAATGTTCTATAAAATTGCTGAAGTCATTATTTCGTTTCTTTTCTAGATTAGTATTATTAAGAAGCAAAAAATTTTAGTAGAACAAATATCTACATATGGAATCTGCATATGAGAGAAATACATGTTTCTCTGAAAAATTGGGTGCCGTTGAAACGAGTTAGTTTTTACATAAATGTGATTTGTAATGTGATGAGCAAAAGATATCAGACATCTCAAGACTTAATGAATAGTTTATGAACTGAGGTGTATGAAATTTGTACTCGTAGAACACTTTTGATATATCATAGCTCAAAGATTATCCATTATTTATAACTTTGAGACGTCTATGACAACTTTTATTTATTACGTTTTAAGCTCTATTATATGCAAAATCCATCTCATTTCATTGAGATGCATTTTCCATAAATTAGTTTTTGTTCATAAAAAGAAAACTTAAAAAATATGAAAGTAGAAATAAAAAGATCTAAAATTAGATATTTAAAATGATAAAAAAATACTGTAACAGAAAAGATTGGAGTCAATTTAAAGATTAAGGACACTGAAGGAAAGCCCGATATTGTTAAAAGCTGTAATGAATACTAATTCTCTTCGTGATGTTAACATACAAGGTGATATTTTTACGATTGCGGAGAGATGATTCTTTTTAACGATAATTGAATTTTAAATGATAATATCAACGTACATAATATTTGTACGATGAAGTGACAAAAAAATCGTTCGATAAAAGCGTGTATTTATCACAATATGAAAATACGTGGAACACAATAAAATTCATTTTATGGATTTTACGCGCATTGTGATGGAATAAATTCACATTCGACTTTTGAACCGAAGAGTGTTATTTCTGCGTTTTTTTCCCGATGTGGCTCAGAAGAAGACGAGGACAATCGACAATGAAAAGCGCGAGAAATAAGTAAGATTGCACATAAGAATGACTTCAAGAACGGGGGCGGGAGCCGCATGCAAATAGACTTGGCACGAGCGGCATACGTAGCACTTCAATGGACGATATTCGATGAACAGCCGACACATCGCTGATTTAAGATCTTTTAAATGGAAATTCATCGATTGAGATGCGACGGGTATTTTAGATATTGCACAAGAAAAGCAGAACTTTCTTTTGGAAGTTTCTTTTATTTTTGATGTGAATGTATATACGATTGAATGTATATACGAATGTACATATGATTCCAGCGCTGCTGAAAGTTTCCAATATATTTACGTATACAATTTTATGTCTAACTTTTATCAATCTTTTCAATTTTTATTATAAGTTAATAAAATTCTTATTATAATCAACTTAACTTTTACAGAACGGAAAAGCTATTATTGTGAAATTAGTATTGTTAAATTTTGAAGCAAGGAATATACAATGAATTATAAGATATAATTGTAACAATCTTACTCAATGAAAAGCTGTGTGTAAGATATTAAAAATAGACTTCCGTTTTATAAAGGTTAACAACATTATATTTTGTCAATATTAAATGAAAATGGATCGAGAAATATTCAGTAAAAGTGAAAGAAGATCTTCTTGTCTAATAATATTGTTGTGTGAATTTTTTCAATTTCCAATTTAAGCAAATTGCGCGCCTATTTTTATTCATCTTGAAATAGTCTTAAATTGAAACTGGAGTAATATCACAAATTAAATTGAGCAACTTAATATTACTGATGCTAATAAGAATCTTTGAAGAAACACTATAAATAATTTATTATGAAAAACGTTACAATATTTTTAAATATTAGAATATATTAAGTTACTTGTATATTAGATCTTTATTAGTAAAAATTCTTTATCTGAGCAATGCAATAAAATTACTTATTGACCGGAAACTTTTGGAAGCCATGTACAGTTTTGATTGAATCGACTGAATCAGATATCTTTAACAGTACTTGCAATGGAGTTTCTGAAGAACGACTGTTACGTTATTCAGAACCAAACGTACATTGAGAGAATGCGCATCGTCTGACTGAACGCGCTTCGTTTAAAAACCTTGGGAATTGCAAAATAGGTCGAATGAAATGTTACCCACGTTCTACGCGCTCCAATTCTCGCAGAAGTGGTAGATTGTGGATAATCAACTTCAACTGTCCCTATTCAGAAACTATTGAAGCGCGACATATTTCAAATATTCCCGTTATGTACCTCTCGGAATGAGGGTAATGATAATTAATGATATCATCAACGCCAACGTTAAATGGTAAATCAACACACTATTTACGTCATACATCCCAATGTTGAACCAATACATTTTATCAAATGTATGCGTTACATTTCTCGTATAATAAAGAGACAAAATAACTGTCATGCTTCATATATAGCTTAATCGCGGAATCCTTCGGCTACTTCATCTCTTTTCTCGTCATCGATTAACAATCTGAATAACTGCTACTATATTTCATTTTTCCTGTCGTTTCTATCGCTCGATCCCGATTCGCGTATTCTCGACTCATTATTTTTTCGCTTGATATGACGTAGACGATTTCACCTTCGTATTCCTTCGTATCACGACGTTGTCGTAACTATGTTAATTACGTTTTCGTCGGTTTGTATTTTTATCTCAACATGCTTAAAAATCAGAGCAAAATAAATCTTGAAATTTCCGCTCATTACGTCACGAGATATGAGTATACTAAAGTGTAATTTGCGTGATTTAAATTGGAAAGCGCGAAGTTATGACAACTGTCTGATTATTTCGCTTTCTCATTCGTTTTTTCGAGTTTTAAACGAGCAACATATTTCACGAAAGATTATTTACCACTTTACAAGATTATTCTTTAAAAAAAAAAGATTGTATGTTCCTTGCATCGTGAAGTAAAATAATGTTGCTGTTGTCTATATAATTTTATCGCGGTCTACAACGAGAAGATTCTGGATCCTCTTTTAATTCTTTATGAAAAACATTAAAATTACAAAACATATTATGCATTTCAAAAAATTTTATTATTTATACAATGAAACAATAATAGATTGCGAGGTGTCGGTATAAAATTAGAATGGTGATCGAGGCTTCTGTGTCTACCGCGCTTAAAATTTGATGCAGTCCCAAATTACTTTCAGTGCGTGTGCGATAGTGACGGGGATTTATAGAGTTTCGTGCCTCTGCAGCCTCGCGCATCACTTTGCTGTCGAAATTTTAAACAACGTCGGGAATAATGCATGCGCGTACAAAACAGGGCACCAACCCGAGCACCAAATCGAGCGAGCCCAACGCGAGGGAACTCTTGTAACAGTCGCGCGGCTTCCACCGACAATTCATCCCTGTACGTCGTTCGCATGCTGATATGAAACATTACACCGGAAGTTGCTGTAATCACTACCTTGCGAGGGAAGAAACGAACGAAGAGAGGATGAAGAGAGCTAGATGAGCGGCATCGATTTTGCAACGTATGTATAATAAAATTTATCTGCGGAGGAATGAACAACGAGACAATTCGGAAGACGAACGCGAAAACGCGGAGACGCGAGAGAACGCGCTAAGCTGATTTCTAAACTAATCGCGCTATTCTAAACGATTCGCGCCTTCCTTTTTCCGCCGCCTTAAACGTGTGCAGGTGCAGCCCTGCAATTCTCTCGCCCTCGGATTAACCCTCCCCCTTTCCGTGAGTTTTTCGCGCCCTCTGAATAATTTAAACGAAGGACGCGAATATACGGAGCACGGAATGAAGTTCCACTGAAGATGTATTTTGAGAACATCTGTCGGAAAAACAATTGCGCGAGGAAATGGCAAAGTTACTGTAAATATTTGATGGTTAACATTTAAATCAAATCACCGTGAAAATAAATATATATCGGAATGCTTCTTTATCATCCATTACTGTGATAGCGATATGGATGTGATTATGACTTGGCTTGTTTCTCTTTAAATTTATAAAAAAACTTATCAATTAATATAAATAGTACTTATAATATATATTTATTTTATGATATACTTATACTTATATAATTAAATATTTTATCACTTTTTAAAATCATTTTACAAAGGCAATTAATAACAACACCTTTACATTGTTGTATTTTGGTATTATTATAATTATTACATATTTGTGTAATATTGCATAAATAATTGATTTGAATGTGAATTGATACTAATGTTGCAGTGTAATAACATACTTTATTAATCATTTGCGATGAATTTTGTGATAATTATAATGTAACAATCAGCTCTCCTAATCTCTTTTCTACTTATTATAATTTTATTTTGTTTTATTTCAGTATGTTATATATATTTTACTGTATATAATTTTCATTTTACCGACTTTAAAAGCGATATTGTAAGCGCATTGGTATTATTTTTATCAATAGATCAGTCTTTTTCATATTGGACCACGAAAGTGATAGAGAACGAAATTAGTCAGACATTTAAACCGATTAGGCCACGACGACAAGGATTATAACAGAGCTTGCATTCGCGCGTTTTATCTACCCTCCTTTTTCCAGATGAAACGTCTATAGTAACATAGTATTATTATCCATAAATCATGTTCTGACGCTTATACCGCTACCACAATGGCACGGCACTGTCATTAGTCCACAATACGCTCTCACTCTGCTTAGTAAATTACTTTCTTCGACTTTTTCTCTTGATTCCGTAGGAGACAATTATCGCATGAATGACATATACACATGCGTAGAATGTTTCTATGCTATATGATCTCGGGAAATATTTTACATAATTTGAAACAATTTTATTGTATATAATTATTTCAAAATTCATCACATAAAGGTTATCAATGTGAACTAAGAGAAGTGTTTGGTATTTGTGGCTGTAATTGCATGATAAAATAATTATTATTAGGATATGTATACTCTATATAGTTATTATTGCTGTAACATCTAATAGTAATTATATTTCTAATTCTAAATAATATACCAAAAAATACACAGAAGCTGCTAAAAATTTAACATGTTTACATGTAGATATCTATAATTTTATAATATTTTTGTCTATTTTTCAGAGTTTATAATTTAATAAAATTTATTGTAAGTATTGAAATATATTAAAGTAATTAATTGTTACATCTTTATGAATATTACATCTTTATTTATAAATATTCTTTATCTGAGCAATACAACAAATTTAAATTCCATAACGATCAATTAAATAACTTTTCATAAAATTTTCAAACTCCTTACTAATTGACTCGAAACTTTTTGCAGCTAAAAGTTGGCATTTAAGAAAATGACTATAAATTACTGTTGCATTATAGTAATTGCTTTTTTCCCCTCTCTGTATATATGTGTGTGTGTGTGTGTGTGTGTGTGTGTGTGTGTGTGTGTGTGTGCGTGCGTGCGTGCGTGCGTGCGTGCGTGCGTGCGTGCGTGCGTGCGTG
>Ga0157364_1008497_pt1 | contig 10627 bp, 8 predicted proteins | sample AttsexASBM2_FD_111476 | JGI IMG/M metagenome (GOLD analysis project Ga0157364, IMG submission 111476) | Fungus gardens microbial communities from leaf cutter ant in Ribeirão Preto, State of São Paulo, Brazil - Atta sexdens ASBM2 | ecosystem: Host-associated > Fungi > Mycelium > Unclassified ... | reverse complement strand
CACACACACACACACACACACACACCCACACACACACACACACACACACACACACACACACACACACACACACACACACACACACACACACACACACACACACAATTATTTATAATATTAAATTATATTATTAACTAATTATATAATTACACACGCTAATTATACAAATTTAAATAGACTTAAACAAAATATAATAGATTAGAGATATTGATTACAAATATTGCCTCTGTTTTTTCTTTTCCTTTCTAAGCAATATTTGCTATACTTTCAATTGAATCAGCAATTGTGAACAGTTATTACATAGAAAATGGAGCATCTCTAGTATTTCCATCGTGAATTAAGTTAATCTATCAAATAATATCTCCATCAAATATTGTTACACTAACGGCACATTCACTCACTTTGACTCGTGTGACAAATTCACGCGCGTCTCGTGAAAATAAAAGACACGTTTTTTTTTAATAAGAACACGAACGTTTTCTTATTGTAATCTTCATAAACGTACAAAATATCAAAGCTCTAAATCACAACAATCATCGTTATAGGTAGAGTATCCTCTTTTGTCTTTTGGATGTACTATAAGAACTGCGAGAAACTTTGGCGCATACTTATTGCGTATACAGACACTTTAAGTCAACAAAGTGGCTATTCTGCTCGCCGACGCCAAGCAAATGATATTGGGCGCGTTCAAGTTGACAAAGCGGCTAGACTGCTTGCCGAGCAAATGATTAGGTCTGTTCGTGTTACTTGAAATCTTTAAAAATTTTTTAACTTAAAATAAGATAAATATATATTTGGACATTGAAAAGAAAAAAAAACGAAGATGCTGAGTGTAAAAAATATATGCAACGCAAATAGACCTATTGTTTATACGCTCGCAGCTCGCTTGCCTATTTTGCGCGCACAACATTTCCGCAATCGAAAGAATAAAAACACAGATTAGAAGATAAAGAATCTTTATTTACACTCTCGATTCTCGAGAAATTTCACAACAGAATTGCATTGAAGATAACAAAAATTCCGTTAATTGTATCCATTAATTAGTACGTAATTAATTAAAATGTACACCAAAACATTCACTCGAAGCCAAGCTTCCTTGAACCCTGAATTTGAAAAAAAGACAGCTCATTAATCAGACGTTTAGTTGTTGCCAGCAAATAATAAGACTGCGATAGAAAAGAAAACGTGCTTGATATGTTTTTTCTAAATGCATTCAATACTATAACTGCTCATTAACGACTTAATAAGTTCTTATTGCGTCTGATTAGATCAACAACTAATGGAACATGACAATGTTAAGTGTATTATTTTATATGTATTTATTATTATGACATTAATGTAATTAATTACTTGTATGAGACGTGTAATTTTCAATTATAAATCGAAACAATAAAAACATATTAATTTAATTGATTCATATTACAATACATATTGCAATTTAATATAAACATTTATTCACAAAAGAATACAGTTTTTTCCTGAAATAAATAAATGTTTAATAGTGCAATCCAGAGAATTGACGGATAACGAATCTATAATCATCACTTATAGAATTTATCATTATGAACGTGTTTGAGTACTATGACCGAAATAACTTACTAAATGAGAAATGTTTGATTTCAACAGCACGAATATCTAACTCTGAATTTCTTCATTTCTTTTCAATAATAACGTTCGGTAAACCTAATCATAACATTCTATATTTAGTTCCAAGAAAATGATAAATGGTTTAGTAAAACGTCACACGACATTCTAGAATTCCACGAACATATGAGTATTCCCGTACATTTTTATGTACCATAGTGATAAACAACATGCGATATCTGCGAATGCTTAGAAGTTAAGACTTCGTAGTCACGACTCAGCGCTTCAGATAAGATTATCTATCGCCACATTATCTATAATTTATATATCAGAAACGTAATTAACTAAATAAAATGTCATTAATCACATAATTAACAATTAGGTCCTAACACTTCTACTGATTTCGAGATGCTATTGTAATATAATATAACAAACATTTACGAAAGTTGTAGAAACATTTCAAACTTTAAATTCCTGAGACATCTTAAATTTCACAATTTATTTCATTTAACGATACTCGACAATAGAAAAATGTCCAAACAAAAATTTTTCGTGTGAAATATCAAAATTTATATGTAATCATCGAAGAGAATAATTTGCAATACATAAATAACATTCAACAAAATACCGATGCTGTTTGTCGCAAAGAATGATTAGCATTCGGCTATTATTATGTCCCCTAAAAATTACAAGAAATAAATAGATTAAAAATATGCATTACATATTTATCAATAACAATTCTTTGCGGATTATTAAACTATGATATCGGAAATTATTCTTCCGATGATTAATATCCGATACCTCACGGGAATGATTTTCTTCCCTGGCAAATAAATATAAAAATCGGAGCGTAAATGAAAGGAGTAAAAAGAAATTGATAAAAACTGAAAAGAAATTTTTAAGAAGTGCAAACTAGAAAAGCAAAACGTTTAGTCAAAAAGAAATATTTATCTTAAAAACTCCTTTTATGTTCCATTGTTCCAATTTGTGTTTTCTGAAAGTTTCTCCATTTGCGGTACTTTTTTTTTACTTATCACTCTTGTGTTCGACTTGTACGCTCCGATTTGTATCATCATTTATTTCCATTATCAACTAAAAAATTACATTCTATCAAAGAACTTAGAAATTCGCCGACAAAAGGACGGTCACTAGATTCATATCGACATAACAGAAGATCATGGAATTGAAAATATTGGAACGGCTGAATCTTCTTCGTCCCCAATAAGAAATGTTGCTGTCCCAGTCTAAATACAAATGTGTTTGAAATATAATTAATATTAATCGAAAACATACGCCTTAAAAATATTTCCATAATAAATTTATTTATATATATCAGAAGCTATTAAAACCATACATGCTTACGATAAATTTTGGTATAAATATAACATCGGCTTAGTAGTTCCCTATATAATAATGTAGTCGATTTTCCCATGCAGATTTGCTCAGATTTGCACTAGTAAGCACAAACTAGGGAATATTTTTCGAATCTGGCGAAATTCTTGTGTAGGATTTAATATAAGGCATTGCACGATCTCATCCTGTTCGGTTAGCTTTCCATTTGCTGTAAAAATTAAGAAATAAATATCCAAATTCTGGATGTAGAAAAAATGATTATAACTTACTATGAATATGATTTTTGCCATCGAATGTCTTTTTGCCGTGTACGACAAACCACGATTAAGTTTTGACAATCAAAGCTTTGTTTATAATTCTCTACTGATATATTATAATATATTGGATAAATAAATTGGAACTGTGAATAATTCTTTAAACCCATAGTAATCTCCTTCGACATACATCGAATTATGTCTTTCAACAACCAACTTTCGATGGTTGAACCAAAGCAGCCTACAGCAGAACTCTGATGATTATAAGCCATTGTGCATCTGGCGGTAGTATGACATAGCAATAAAACATACGTCAATTTCTTGTATCTTCAAAAATCGGCTTCAACTTTGTGAATTCCGGGAACAGAAGCGACGAGAAACACGTTCACGTCTGAAAAATCCGCTTTCCGTATTGTACATATCCACTGCGTCAAAGCTGATTGTTCATATTTACTGAGACTTATCGCTCGAAATCTTTTTTAAAACCCATTGGAGATTCCCTATCATTAGGATTTGCGGATTCTGGCAGGCGGGGCAAATGAGGCGATATCCACAATCTAATTAAGAAATAATAAAAAGATGTTTATAAAAAGATGTTTATAAACACACAATATATAAAACTAATAAAAAATATCGAAGAAAATTTAATAGATATCCTTGTGTCCTGTTTTTCCAGTCCTCAGAATACAAATTGGCAGTAGAAACAATCACTCTGATTCCATTTTTGTATTGCAGGATCATGATCTTTGTATGATGACAACCACATTTGATCGGCATGTCTACTATTAATGTAATGTTGTTTCTCAATTTTTCATTATATCTTCCACATAGAATTGTCATATTAGTACGACCAGCCAACAGATATTGCAAACACAATCATCTGACGTCTACAACAAAATTTATGAAGACTATTAACAATTTCTCCAAGACTACAGTCAAGAATCTCAGAGAATGTTATGGATAACTGTTGATTATATGTCTGTTTAGAATCTTCGATTCTCGTAAAGAATAAATGATAAGGTGCTGAAGAAGCATATTTCATTGCAAATCTTCCTGGTTTCACAACCATTATTGGATACCCAAATTGTTTCAGCATATGAATAGCCTTATTTCTAACTTTCTTTCTTGACTTTTTCAAATTAAAATCTTGATACGTATCCAGATATTCCATAGATATAATTAAACTTGTATCTTTCTCGTTATTTCTAGAATTAATTTGAAAGTTATCGATATCCTGCTAATTATTTATGCAATTATTGCTTTCTGTACTCTCCTGTCTAATCCTTTCTGAATCAAAAGAGCCAACTTCTGATACCTCCTGATTTTTCTTTCTTGTCTAATAAAAAAATTTATTTTTATTGCGTTTATCCTTCACAATTTAAAGTTCATAATCTTATTATCTTAATTTCACTAACCTTATTGCTTTTTGAACTCTTATTCTTCGCCAGTCAAAGCTTTAGAAAGTGTTTTAACTCCTGCAGCCATTTATTCAAATTTATTTTCCTTTGCACTAGCTGTTGATTTCTTGATAATGACTTTTTATTTTTTCCTTCAAATTTTTTTTTGTAATAGACAAAGATTGTATTTTAATAGATTAAGCAATTATCATAATAACTGCACTTACGTATACTGCACATTTTATCCTAAGGATATCCTAGATTTCCAAATGCAATCCTAGAGACGACTGAGTAGATAATATATAGAGTATTGCGATAAAATATCGCCAGAAATATCTTATTGTTATATACAGAATGTCCGGTTTTGACAAAGCGCTAGTGTATAGATAGAGCGATAGATGGAGGATTAAACTATAATAAATCGAAAAGTCTCCTATCATTTTTCAATTTTTGTAATATTTTTTTAGTTATCCAATGAACAAAAAATTGACGTAGAAAACAACTGTAAGGTACATTTAAGAGTTCTTTAAGAAATATCTTTATAATATTTTATAAAAAACTTTGAAAGAAATCTTAAAATTGTCTTATATGCATCGATTTTACCCACTTATTCAATCTTTAGAATTTTTGGTTTATTATTGCGAAATTAATATAATGGGAGAGGACTTTTCGACTCAGTCCGTTTTATGCATACGAGCTTTGTCAAAACTTACTGGACATAGATAGGATCTATGTGATATCGATTATTATATAATAAACCAATATATAACAAACCAATTTAAAGTAACCGATTAAAAGTAAGCGATAGGAATTGAGAAGATGTTACTTCATAAGATATTATTATAATATTATTGACATATCGTTTTATTTTTTAAAACAAAACGATATGTCAAAAAACAATGTTATTTGGTTCCTATCATTCTTTTTTGGTGAAAGCGCATTTAATCATTGTATAGAATTTTTGTAGTACGTTATTCTTTTTTATTCTCTTATTAAAGTTTTTTTAAGAATAAATAATTGAAAATCTGTCGTAATTAATAGCACATTCACAATGAAGACGAAGCTCAGAGTTTTCTATATATAATTATAAAAGAAAATATGTATATAATAATCCGCGTATATCAGCAATAGACAATTCCATAATTCAATTTCTTAAAGTTATTACAAATTGTTTTGCGATCAATACACTTTATAATAATGCAAATGGTTTAATATCACATATAATTATGAAAAAAATCCAAACGGGAATTTGCTAATTATAAGTCCTATTCGCCGATGTCGTTTTATGATACTTTGTATAACAATGAATAATAATCAAAGCGAATTATTCGCCTCAGATATCAGGAGACACGGTATTTCGGCGTTAAACCAAGCATAGCGTCATGGCGCGAGACACTGGTGTGCTCCTTTATGCATAAATAACATCTAACAAGAAATTCACGATTGCCGTCACAAAGAATGACATTCTGTCGCTTAAAAGTTACAAAAAATGAGTGAATTGAAAATATGTATTAAAAATATAATAAAAATTCTTTTCGAATTGTGAACTCCCATAGCAACTCAAATAGCACAGAAAGATTGCAAAATAATTGCTAGATATATTTTATTGCAATGTTGTAATATTGCAAATGATTGCGCAATATATTTGCAACATAAAAATAGCGTCATAAAAATGTCCGCCTTTAAAAAAATTGTGTTGTAATGTCATAACAATGTTTTTGCAACTATTAAAAATAATTTTTTTATTGTTACTAAATATAATTTGAAATACAATTTGTGATATAAATAAAAAAATGCAGAAAAAGAATTAATCAATATATATTTTATATTATATATAATTTTATATATAATTTTATATAATTTTATACATAATTTTATATTTTATATATAATTTTATAAATAATTTTATATAATTATTATATTTTATACTTAAATTTTATATGCAGGTATATATTTTTTAAAGTTTACGTATATGAACATATATTTTACACTTTATGTACGTCTATTTTGTGCATATTCTTAATAGGTGAAATGGAAATAATAAAAAACTTCATTAAGAAACTTCATTCTATTCCATTTTCTTTGCAATTTATTCAAAGAATTTTTTTAATCCAAATATTTCAAAAAATTATGAGAATTGATAATAAAGTTTAGAAGAACTTATCGCGCAGCGGCGACAACAAATGTTTCAACGAACGTTATAATTAGAGATGCATCGGATCGTAAAATTATCGGATACCGGATATCGGACAGAATGTAACATCGAATATATTCGAGAAGGCAATTTCCTCAAATCGGATATCCGACAGAATTCCGAAAAAGTGTATTCAAAAAACACCTATAGAGATAAAGATCGTAATTTTGCAACAATGTATAAGATATCATAGCATTATGAATATGCATACTTATATCTAGAATATTTGTATAAAAAAAAAATCAACAATTTAATGATATCAAATTTCAATCGGATATATTTCCGGATAAAATGATATTCGGCTATTGAATAATAAAAAAGTGCTGGATAATACAAGATACTAGATACTTTCCAAATATCTGGTGCATCCCTAGTTATAATTCCTAAATTAATAAAATAATTAACAATCATATAACGTGTAATTGACGTATAATATTTCATTTTTTACTAAACTAACGTCATTTTTACATTAAGATATTTATTTCTATTTTATCAATAATTTTTCATTGATTGTATTATATTATTTCTTTTGTTATCAATTTCTTTGTTTTTAATTGTATCAATAATTTTTCATTGACATAATTCTTGTATTTTTCATTGACATACATCTTGCCTACAGAACAAGTTCAATTGCTTGCGTTCATTCTCCAATTTTATATTAAAGATCATATTTCAAACTATTTAATGATTGACGATATTATCTATTATCATGCGACAACTGTCTCCAAGCTATAATATAACTACGAACAAGATTTCAATCGGTTAATGTTAGCATTGTTTATTAGAGAGAGCGAAGTATAAATTTATATTATGTTCTGTTTTTACTGTTTATAATATTTTATATGGTTTTAACATTGATAATGATCCGATCGCGATCGAAACGTTTGTTTGTTTATTGTTAGCACATTGTATTAAATCTTAACTAAAGGATATAATTGTTTTTCTTTATTTATGTTTCAATACTTATGTTACTTATATTCTATTACATTAACTATGTAATTTTTTTCGTAGTCATTTTTCTTTCTTGTTTTTAATACGTCGATGCTTGAAATACTTTTTGTCGGATCGCAAAACTAGCATCAGCGCTCGTTTCAATAATATTATATTTCAGTGCTCAAAATCTATTTCTGCAGATTTAACTGAGTTACTTTACATCCTAGTCAGAAATAAAGTTAAACTTTAGGCTGTAGTAGAAAGGTGACTTATAATCTTAACCCATTAAGGACTGCTGGTCGATTTTTTAAAAAATAGGTCAACTTTGAAATCAAATTTGAATCAATGGTCACAAAATCGCCCCCCCCCCTTCCACTCTGCTTAAACAACCAATCTCAGGGAGATTTTTGGCAATTAGGCTCCTTAAGCGCATACTAGCTTAAAAGGATTTCAAATTTTGAGAAAAAAATTTGTGTCTTGGTCCTTAATGGATTAAGACAGTGTCTTATTATTTAAATATTATCCTGATAGCATGGAAAGTTGTGCTGCAGGGACCTTCCAATGTCTCAATTGATATCATTACATTTTGTAATATTTCTAAGACTATCTTCTTTGAAATATTACAATTGCAATATTTCTACAATTACATTGATGATTGATTAAAACCTTATGCCTGAAATGTTCCTGTAATGTATAGTTCTTTCAACGTTGTAAATGCAAAATTTCTGAGACCCAATTTCTGAAACTCTCAATTAATAAATGCAGATACAGCTTTACGCACAAACGCACGCACGTGTGCAAGAGGAGAATATTAATTTTTTAGTAAATAAAGTTCTTAGTGAGAGGAAGAAGAGAGAAAAAAGAATACTCCAAAAAATTTTATTTTTATGGTTACATTTTTTAATATGTTTTATTAATTTAATATATTATATAGAGCTTTTAATATAATATAATATACAGCCAAAGATAAAGCGAATATAATAAGCTTCAAAGATTTCTCCTCATTTTTATTTTTCCGTTTTAAAACAAGGTTTTATTCAAAGATAATTGTGTGGGATACTATGATTTAATAATATATTATTTAAATAAATCTATTGTGACTTAATAACATAAGAATAAGAGTATTGCAATTTAATAAAGCATTTGCTTTTTTATCAACAATATCTATTCCTGCGCGCACGGGACTGGGCAAAATACATCATTAAAATATTTAAAGTACGAAATGCTAAATATAGTCAATTATATTAATTAGTATTTGAATTATAAAGTACAAATTATTTTCAGTTTTTTGATTCAAAATTTATATTTCAAATCAAAAGGTTAAAAATATTTTGTATTTTGTAATTCAAATACTGATTAAGATTGACAATATTTTGTATTTTAAATACTTAAATGATATTTTGCCTAGCTCTGCTCGCATATTTATATTTTTTTTACATTTCTGCAATGTTGCAAATGAATCTAAAGAAGATATTGCACCAACCATCGAAAAATTTTATAAACGTTTTCATAATATTTCAAAAACGTTTCTTGCCGACAAAACGGACATTTTGATGTTGCCGCAATCTAAATAGCAGAAACTTCTCAAAAACATTATGCAACATAATTACGATAGTTTCAATGTTTCAATGTTATGTTCATGCAACATTACAGAAATTCTTCTGTGCTATTAGGGATGTCTTTAGTAACGCACAAGAATTGTCTTATGATTTATATTTTAAAAGCACTTGGTATTTATACTCCTTTAAAATATAAATACCATAGTTCTATATAAATACCATAAGTTCTTTATGTCTACTAAAGACATAAAACTTAAAATCATAAAACATTAGCTTAAGATTATAAGTCAGCTTTCTGCTAAGACCGTATCAAATATCAACAAGTTTTCAACATTTTGACATCGTTTCATTGTTGAATCGATTTTACTTTCATATATGAATCCACTAGGAATTTTGATTGGTTCATTCTCTTATGTTTTATGCGTTATGTTGTAGGTTATGCAAAAGTTTATTCTGTGATCTTAATTCAACGACCTCAACGGTGCACAAATACTTTATGAAAAAGTTTGATTGACCAATTAGGGTCATCGCACAAACATTGTCGTAACGCTTATGTTGTCTTATGTTATCCATAAGATATAATGTAAGTAACGCACAGAAAAGAACATAGTATAAAGAGAAATAATGAACTTGTGCTATGTTTTCCTTTCTGCATTGCTTAAGTTATGTCTTAAAGATGATATTACATGTAAAGTAACGCAAGGCTCTGACATAAAATGGCATAAGGCATTACGACACTACGGCAATGTTCGTGCTATAGCCTATAGTTGCTTTAAGGTTAATAATATTATATTCATTTATTTTTTGTCGTACGACAACAAATTTTTCAAACCTATTGATTGGTTGCGGGATAGAGGTTTTCGAATCTCTCTGTCTGCAATCAATATTGACACACTTAAAAAATTTGTCGGACAAGAAACGGATAAACGTAAATTTAAATTAAAACTTACGTTTATAGATTTCTTTGTTCTGCTTAGTCAATTGAATGATCATTAGATATTATAACGCTAAGATGCATGCAAGAGTGGCGCACTTGCACACAGTTAAATTGCATCACTCTCGTCGGTCGAGTCTTAGTAATTTTTAACTGTTTTATCAATGAGATTATATTATTTTAAATTAGCCAATTAGCTATATGAGCAATTGATATACACCCAATGCTTACGATCCCAGTAGAAAAGTAATATTGATATAATAATCATTCCACGTCGAACAAATTAATAATCGAATGTATTAAAAAAAACTTATTTTGAATAACGACATAATATAACTTTTTTTTATATCTGTTGTGTTTAAAATAGTGTAAATATATAATAAGTATATATATATATATATATATATATATATATATAT
>Ga0157364_1008496_pt1 | contig 10627 bp, 3 predicted proteins | sample AttsexASBM2_FD_111476 | JGI IMG/M metagenome (GOLD analysis project Ga0157364, IMG submission 111476) | Fungus gardens microbial communities from leaf cutter ant in Ribeirão Preto, State of São Paulo, Brazil - Atta sexdens ASBM2 | ecosystem: Host-associated > Fungi > Mycelium > Unclassified ... | reverse complement strand
GGTGCAATCGATCGGATAATTTGAATATAGCGTTAGTCAAAATAGCCGAATGTTTCTTCGGGAATTGAACAGTAAAGCATGTCCATAATTATCAAGATGGGAAAATTCATTTAGAAGCTGATGGTAAGATGGAAGAAAATAAAACGCAATTGGAAATAGTTTGCTTAATATGAAAGTTAAAAAAAAATCTATTAAATTAAATTATTTTTCTTTCGAAAATCACTAATCATTTTATGTTAATTTGCTAAGATTAATTCTATTCGAAAGACAAAAATAATTATTGCTTCAAATTTATGTAGGCATTTTATTATTATATTTATGTAATAATATATTATTATTACACTTATATAATAATATATAAATATACTATTATATATTGTATAAATTATACGTATATTATATTAATATTTGGCAAAATATTAACCGTGTAATTTTACTCTAATATTTTTATATGCAGAATAATTAGAAAAATTGATTTACGCTAAAAATATATATAATTCCATTTTTTTTTTTAATACAATTTAATACAATTCATGCAAATGCATGTGTATTGTTCGAAAAGATAATCACAGAACGATAGATCATAAAATGAGAGAATTTCCTCTACTTCATTTTTCTATCTTGATCTTTAAAAAGTATAATCACATCTAGTTGCTAAAATCATATCTTATATACAAATAAGACGCCTCAATTTCATAAATAATCTTTCAATTGCGCATTCATGAACAAATACGAAGAAAAGGAACAAAATATCGAGACAGCCTGGAACAATTCCTAAAGGCAATATCTTTGTAAGCGTCGCCTTGTCTGAATCTGTAAATACTTGGATGGGAAGAGGAAGAAACGAGAAGAGAAGGGTGGAAGATCGTTCTCGCATGAGCGATTTTCTATTTTACATTTCACTCGACCGAGTCCGTCCGGAGACGGCGCGACGTCGAGCGCCGTCGTAACTTCGCGAAACAACAAAATTGCTCGGTCCGCCCATCCTTCGAGGGTCTTTCCTCTACCCTTCTATATGGGCCACCCTCTCGTACGCCTGATCGCGCACCCGCGACCGAGAAAAGTTCTTCAAGTCGCACCACCTCGGCGCATTTTTCCAGCGGCAAATCCGATCCCGCGGGCGCGGTGAAGTTTTACCTCTCTCTCACCCTTTGTTCACCCTTCTCGAGCCACCTCCCCCCCTCCCCTCCCTCTCACCTCTCGCGTCTTCGCTAGTGAAACACACAGCGGTGGTCGTGCCGGGAGGAAATTATTTATAAAACACGTCAAAACAGCGGGGCTGTTCCCATTTGCGAAAAGTTGTTGCAGCGTGAAGGGAATTCACTTGCCGCAAACTCTCTCCGCCATCCTTCGCGGACATCCTTCGCGGAATTTTCGCACGAGACTTTTGCGCGCGGCCCATTCTCGTTCCTCCCGTTCGGCGAACATGATTAGTCGCCCCGACGTGAGAAGGTAATTTACGAGCACGAAAAGCGGCGGGATACAAAAGGAAAGAAAGTCCGAGCGCCGGAAACGGCGATTGCCGCAGAATATTGAAACTGCCCGGAGCAATTCGTGCGATTACCGCGTGGCGAACAGTCCTCGAATTTAGATTGGACGTGTCTACTACGTAAATATAATCGTAATTTACGTTCTCCAAATACAAGTATACAACGGCGAATATAAATATAAAATTTATATAGTTACCATGTAAACCAAATTACGCCCGCTTAGGAGGGTAAAACGGGAAAGCGTAAAGAATAACGAACTCGTGGAAAAATTCTCCATTATTCACGGAAAATGGACATGTCACGCGGCCATTTCATAAATTCAGTTATTTATTTTACAAACCGTCGTAAACGATAAATTTTATTTAATGCAATTTTGAAAGCTAACGCGAAATCTGTGCCGCCGTCGAGTAAAATATATACGCAGCTTTTGTGCGGCGTGCCTTTCCCTCCATCCCTACCCTGATGTCCTCCTCCTCCTCCTCCTCCTGCATTCGCTGTCGCAGTTTATTTATATTGCAAACATAAACGCGAGACAAATACAAAATTTGTTGCGTCGTTGCATCACGACGTTGCGGGTGTTTTATCTGCGATAAAAACAGTATCGAGGGGTATCACTCTATCTGTCGCACGTACGAGCGTACCCGGCATTATGTCGTAAGTCTCTTAGCACACACAGCGCGGGATCATATACAGAAATTACACATATATTTCTTCGCGGCCCGTAAAACCTACGCAAGCTACCCTAAATCATAAACTCGCCGCGACGTCTGCGAAGGTACTTTGTCCGATGAACCGTAACGAATACATCGCGAACACGCACGTGCAGAGTTGTGCAACGCTATCCCGGCAAAACAGCGCAGTCTCGGGAATCTGCGAAATTTTGCAAGTGCATTATTTGAGCGGAAATTAGCGTGTAATTATTTGCCACGCGTTTCTCTCCATTACTCCTTGTTAAACAAAATATGTATTATGCGCGTAATTACTTGACTATATAGAGGTTTAAGCGAGGAACTTGTATGTAAAAGCAGTTATAAGCTTTTGTCATTTTTTTAACTTTCACTTTATTTAAGTTACTAAATTTTCGGAGTAACAATTCAAAGAATTATACAACAATTGAAGAAGAAATGGTTTAATTTTAATATTGAATATATTTCTGTTGCTTGCTTTTTTTCATATCTTAATTGCTCTAATTGCTTTATTTAGGTGACTAAATGATATAATTAAAATTTCTTTGGTATTGCAATTTTTTGCATATAATTAAACACAGTTGGAAAATTTTTGTTGAATTTAGCACGTTTTACATATTCCAAATTGATTTACCAAATTTTTTGTCTTAATTTAACACGAGATAAATATGTTAAATAACAGAAATGTTATGTAAAAGTTAATATAAAAAATCTAACATTGACATAATTTGTAGAAACATATTTCTTCAATAATGAAATTTATGAAATATTAAATTAATACATTATTTTTATGTTAATTGTTCACTTATTCATTAATTATACAATTTTAATATCAAGAAATGTTGAATAACAAATAACACGATCACATTATATTAAATTAACATTCAAATATATTATATTTAAACACAAAAATTTTAATCAAGACTGATTTCAATACAAATACAATTTATTTTTTACTGTGTTTTTTATTTTTATTTTGAATAATTTTTCTGAAGCAATCTAATCGGTTAGTTCAACCTAATGTAATTAATTAATCAGAGAGGTAGATCCGGTTAACTGTACCTTTAATTTAACCCTCGCGCAAGGCCTCTTACGTAGCAGATTTATGACGACTCGACTGGACTATAAATACATTTTCTCTTATAGACCATGAACAGGTGTTTCGCAAATCATAAACGTGCGTTGCTCCGTAAATCCGCAAACGCTCGCGCGTACATTTTCACGCGGCCGTAACACGCCCGCGCGCAAGCACGCGTATGTTCCTTTGTCCCCGTAAATCATAAATTTATGTTCTCGTCGACTGCAAACATATTGCATTTCGCGGCCCGAGAATGGACGTCCCGTAAATTGCTCTGCGCTTCTACACGCGACCGCGCACACATTCGGCATTCCATCCCACTTAACTCTATAACACCGGAAATCTTGTTTCATACATGGGCTAATTAATTGCATTTAATATAAGAGCCATTGCACAGAAATTTTAAATTAACATCGTTGTGAAAAACTCTTTCTTAATTTTTTACTCATAAAATAACTTTAGATTTCACATCATCGAGATAATTTAATCAAGTAAAAGATAATTTGTCAAATAAATGAAATAAATCAATTTTATCTATTGCTTTTATGATTATTTCAATACAAATATTCTCCATGTTGGGAAACATTTCATACATTTTATTCCGAGTACGATTTTCAAGCACCAATGTATATCCCACTTTCACATGAGTCTATATTTGTGCGAATCCTAAAATCCATCGGAGCCATCTACCCCTCCAGCAAATTTTCAGCATAGTGGTTGGGCAGAGTAGAAACTAATCCGAAAAGTTTTGCAGCTAAAGTTAGCCGGGACCGCCATTTCCGGTCTGATGCCGTGGGCCATTGGCGCTGTGTTCATGAACAATGAATCCCGTGACATTTCGAGCTACGGCTCTTTACTTCCGGTTTTACGAAGCTCTCTTTGCTCTCCAGAGGATAATTGTCGTTGCTCGTCGGAAAAACCGAAAGACACTCGCCATATGCTCGCCATTTGCTGTGCTTAAACATCCCCTTTGATTCTTTCACGTTACGATTTACTGTTCTTATGATTCATCTTATGATTCATCTTACATAGAATTTAATTGTAATAATTTATTACAAAAGATAAGTACGTAAAATTTTCTTTATTGAAAATTTTTATCGCGAAAAGAATTGGAATAACATAATAACGACTATATGCTTTAATTCTCCTGAGCTGATGCTAAAATCTGTGTCACAGTTACTAACACTCTGTCAAAATCCATTTAATTTGTGTTAATTAAAAGGCAATAATTAAAGATGTTTTGGTATACAATATTATATAATATATAATTAAAAGTAGCAACCAAAAAATGAACAAAGAAAAACCAATATCGATCAATATTATTCAAATTTTGTGATAAATACATTTTGAAACCAAATGCAAAAAACAAAACAGCAAATTATTTGATTATTAATGGCTTACAGTGCAATTACCATATTTTACTGCAAATTTACGTAAATAACTTTTAAACAAATAAATGACTCCAATAAACTTTCCAAATAAACTTTTAAATCATTTATTAGATTTTTTATTAATATATATTAAAAAATTTGATTTAATTCGTGATACTTCTCTACTTTATTACTTTTTCATTAAAAATAAGTATCCATTGCAAAACGTGATTTTACATAATAATCAAGGCAAACAAAAATTAATAACTTTTCAATCAATAAGAGAATTGTACTTAATAAATTTTACAGAGATACTTAGATTATAATAATGGAACGATTTATAAAATTTTTATATTTCTAATAAATTATGAATTTTGACACATTTTTTATTTTAAGGAACCATTCGTATAAAAAAAAGAATAAATACTGAGTATATTTTTATAAGAATAATCCAAATTTGAAGGTGTAACATAAAAAATTGAATTATTTGACATTTCATGATAAAGAGATTTATATATAATCAAAAGGATCCAACAGATCCACTCAGCTCCGTAGAGTTAATGGAGGTTATATGTTTCACATTACAATAATGCATCCATATTATAATTATAACAATTCACGAATCGCGTATTATGCAAAACAGATGAATACGTCGATTCAAACTCTTGCAGCCGTCTGTCACGGGAATTTAATATCGAGTAAGGTGTCTCCCAATTGTAACTTGCCGGGGATCACCGAGGAAAAGTACGAAAAGCGCGAGAAGATCGCGGAAACAAACTCTTTGCGGAAAATTTGCAATTCATCGCGCATAAGAGGGTAGAGTGAAAGAGACCTCGAAAAAGGAGGAGCGGAAGACCAAAGTTCGAGCGAGACTTGCAGCTGACGTTGCCAGATATTAAAAATGATTCTCATCGCACTTGATTTTCGCACTCAATTGTGAAACACGTGCTATTTAATCACACCCGCTTTGCATAATTAGCGCTAGATAAGAGAAAGATTAAGAATATCGATTTCTAATTCATGCAAGCATTAATGCATTTCACACGGGGAAACAATGGATTAAAAATCCTCAAGTTCCCAAGGAAAGAACAACAAAGCCAAGCGCGCGAAACACTCAGGAAACACTGATCTCAGATAAAAAAAACGAAATACAACCGAATTCTTCTCGAATCGCGTGCACCAGCACCGGACGTGTCCGGCCAACAGCGTACTGTTGTCATTATCAAGATCATTATCGACATTAGACGTTAGCAACATGTGGTATTATTACCAGAGTTTCGCTGTGTAACGTTATATAATCACTGTAATGTAATCTGTGTGCAAGGAAAACAGTGCAAACGCGGCGAGTGTATGAGTATGCAAAACATGAAGGACGCAGTTCTTTTTTGTAATGTTCGTATACTTGAGGCTTTAAACCGCAAGAAAAATGCATGTTACCTCGCGAGTACGTAGTCCATTCCCCTGCTTTTGCAACGACAAGTTACATGCGTCGGTCATGTGTACGATGAACGACGTACAAAAAGAAAAGAATACTTATTGTTAGTGAATATTTAAAGTGTAAGGAAAAAGAAAAAGGAATAATGAATAATCAACCTGAAATTATATTACTTTTTAATGTAATTAATCTTTAGAGGACGGGATTCTATTTTTAAAATCATTTTTTTAGTAAGATTCTATTTTTAAAATAGTTTTTTTAGTAAGATTTATCAGAATTTATTATTTCATTATATTTCTTGTATTATTTCTTGTATTATTTCTTGTATTATTTCATTATATTTCTTCTTAAAACATAATACTGTTTCAGTGTCACTATATAATGGCTTTTTTGTTCTGTAAAGATTCAATTAGCATATTTGTTTTGTCTTGTAAATGAAGGGGGTAAAATACGTTCGAGTTTCTAAATCTTCTTGCTTAATAATATTTTTTATTGTATACCATAAATGTTAAATACATTTTCCAGTTATAAAACTGATTACTATCGGACTTGAAACGCATTATAAACTGAAGCTAAGATAATGTCTTAAAACACTGCAAAGAACTTATAATTACAAAAAATATATTGAGGTAATATAAATTCTTAGTTAGTATGTATCCATGTAAATAAAATTACCGATTATACAGGGTGTAACTGAAATAAATAATCATATAGTGCTATTCCTATATAATAAAAAACTGAGACGAATGGTCCTCTATCATTTTGCAATTTTCGCAATATTTTTTTTTAATTACTCAATGAACAAAATATCTATAATTGACATGTCTATAAGACTGCTTTAAAATATCTTTAAAAGTTCTTTAAGAAAAATCTTCAAAATATTTCACAAAGAATACGAAAAGATATCTTAAAATTGTTTTATACATCGATTTTACGATACATCCATTTATTCGGCAATAGAAATTAATATCTATATAATGTAATAAATTTAAATCTATAAATATAATAAATTTAGAAATTAATATCTCGTTAACTGTTGCGAAAATTGCAAAATGATAGAGAACTTTTCAACTTAGGTTTTTATTAGAAATAGCACTGTATTATTAGTAGGCGTTATTTCAGTTACAGCCTGTATATCTTTTAGTGCAATTAAATATTATCTTTATTGTACGCAAAAGTGAAATATAGCTTGTCTCATATTTCAGCATCGATATACGACAACGATACGATATGCTGGTGTCAAAGCATTGCCGGCGGTATTATCGTCATTATCGTCATCGTAACATTAGAGCTGCTACGGTATCATTATACTTAATTTACGTGTCAATCGGCCGGTTTCTCTCCTTTTCTATATACATGTCGAGACTCTTGCGAGCCGGCGCACAAACTACGGAATTAAAAGGACGCTGCGCGGAGGCTAACTGCCACAGTATCACGTTACCCTCATGAATATGTATGTCACGGTATGAATGTACATAAGAGAACCCCCGCGTGTCCTTGCTGCGTTAGATATTCACGAATTTATAATTCGCAACGGGACATTGTCGCTGGACGTTGGTCAGTTCTTTGGTAACGATACTTACGGTTGTATATTTGTTGTATACTTTGTTTTAGATTAGAATAATATATTCTAATTCTCTGAAAAGATCGATCTTTCAATCGTAAAGAACGATTCTTTAACGATTATTAATAAACCTTTAAGAAAATCGATTTTTCTAAGCAAAAGATACTACTCTTTTTTATTAAAAAGATCTATTTTTATGAATCGATAGAGTCGCACATTTCTGTTTTGGATATTAATAAAATTATATGATTATCATTAATGTTTTATTGGTTGTTGAATAATAATAATAATGTAATACATTTATAGAAAACTCTAACTTTATAGAAAATTAGATAATTCTACAAGCTTTTTTACTTTATTTTATATGTTTTAATGAAAAAGTATTTTTTAGTTAAAAATAGCTTTTATACAAAAATTTAAGAAAATTGATTATCAAAATATATGGAAATATTTCAGCATCAAATATAAGAGGCCATCAACTATAGTTAGGAGAAAAATAGTTAGACTAAAATTAATTTTTTATTATATTTCCCATTTGATATTAATTTACAAATGATCGTTGGAAATTATAACTTAACTTTTCAGATATCTATTACATATTTTATCGTTTATTGATAATAAATTAATTTATCATAAGTTTTTTGCAACATACTGCAAAAGGTATGATTCTATATTATATATTTATATTATTATTATTATTGTCAAAGCATCTTATTATCGCTTCTAGAGATGATGGGCATTGTCATATAATCTGCAGCTATAAATGTAAAAGTTTGAATGCACATGTTAATAGGTTGTTTAATATAAATAAAATCAACAAACTAAAATTGTATATTTTATGATATACATAATGGACATGTGCTGATAAAGAACAAGTTTTTTTATCAGCATATGTCCATTATAATTATGTCCATAATATTATTAACAAGTGAATTTGCGATTTAATAAAAAATACAATACAATATTTTAGGAAAAGTAGTAATGCGTATGTTTTAAATAAAATACGATATATTCATATTTGCTTTCCACTCAAACAATAGTTGTGACCGCGCTTTTGTCGGATACAATTTGGGTAACGAAATGTGAAACCAAAAAGTGAAAAAGCTACCAAAAAATCGATTGTCGCGCGTGTCTACGTGTCTGCATGGATACATAAATCGACTGGCAAACGTCCAAACGTTTCGTCAGAAATCGTTGCACGCATTTACGCGTGTCAAACGCTATTTACAACAACACGTTGCTCGTTGAACGTGATGAAATTAGTGCACATATAGCGACAATCGAGTCAACGGATATAAATTTCGCTCGGCGCAAAATGTCGCGGAGTATTACGGAATGACAATCGCGGCGATTTTAATACACACACATATATATATATATATATATGTATATATATCGCGCGTATATGAGCCGAACTTCGATATCGAATCACGTGTATTACATCGCGGCAGATTATTCGATCGCAAAAACTTGTAATATATATATATATATACATACATATTGTATTTCAACAGAGTGACTTGTGACAAATATGAAAAAGGATGATATTAAATATCTATGTTTTTAAAATGTGATATGTGCCGTTAAATATCAGATAGCACAAATAATTTCGTGTCCGATAACGCTTTGCTTGAACTCTCGCACAAATCCCCATAAACATATTTTCAACCGTATTTTGCGCTTTTCAAATCAACGAGCATTTCGCAATACTGTTTGAGCGCAAATAATATATTTTGCATGTCTCCGACAACGTCTGCTTGCGAAACAGGAAAATATTTTTCCTGAATTCCATCCTTACAGAAATAAGAGCCGGTTTATCTCTTCATGCAAAATATTCATGGAAAATAAAAAAAAAAGAAACTCGATATTAAGGTTCCTGGTTGCTTCGGGAATTAGAGATGGTATCGGAGATATCTTATAAATAGACAAGATACAACAAGTTTATACGTAAATATATCGATTGACAAACGGACACATCTCTCACTTATCAGATACGGCGATACCAATATGCAATTCCATGATGTTGTAAATATTGATTCGCGTTCGAAAAAGAAAATTCGATTTACATGAGGAGTCCATTTATTTCGCGCTCGCGTATACATCCCGTGTCTGTGTACGACCGGCGGTGGTCTAATGGCCAATTTGAATAAATACGATATTAATTTCCTCCCTCCCCCTCCTCCCCCACTCACATCGGCCGATGTCGACGCCGTGTAACCGGTCGTCCGGATGCGGTCACTCGAATCAGGAAGAGGAAAGAAAAATAGCTGACACGAGCCATTAGCGTTTGCATCGAATCGCTTGCACGCCGCGATATATATTGTCAACACGGTAAACGCACAGGGAAGGGTTGCAGAGAGGGTAGAAGGGGCGAAAACGCGCATGATGCCGATTACACGTGAATTTCAATTGCGCGAATCTCGTCATCAAAAAGCATTCCGCACATCGCAGATTTCCATATTTTAGGTAGTTAGTAGCCTAGGGGCGTTTCTTTCCGCGCATACGCGAGTGTCGCTGGGCACGTGGACGGAAACATTTGCGTATGGAAACATCAAAAGCATTTGCATGCTCTTTTTCTCATTATCTTTTAATGTATAATTAATTAAACAGCGAAATTAGCAACGAAATTAATTTCAATTGAAATATAACCGAAATCAAGATATTTAATATTAAGATTAAAAGAATTGTGATAAGCGAATTCTTCGAGATTGGCTTGTAAAAGAACACGTTTGAAAGATCAGCCATCTTAACTTCAAGAAAACATTGATTTATTTATGCCTACTTTTTAATGATTAATATCTCACTTTGAGGGATTGAGCACAACATTTTGATGCCAGATTCTTTCGTTTCAAAAACGCGTCGAATGAACATAATTTCATTGAAATTAAAGGTGAGGAGCATCTTCTGTATGATTACCGAATCATTTTTACTGGTTATAAATTGTTAATTTTATGTCAACTGTAAGAATTTAACTATTCACAGTCGAATGTGAAGAGAATATTTG
>Ga0157364_1008495_pt1 | contig 10629 bp, 6 predicted proteins | sample AttsexASBM2_FD_111476 | JGI IMG/M metagenome (GOLD analysis project Ga0157364, IMG submission 111476) | Fungus gardens microbial communities from leaf cutter ant in Ribeirão Preto, State of São Paulo, Brazil - Atta sexdens ASBM2 | ecosystem: Host-associated > Fungi > Mycelium > Unclassified ... | reverse complement strand
TACTCTCTCATGTTTCTATATTAAAAGGTTTTTAATATATTTTTTTTACAGTTTAATACTTATCATATTTTTATTTTAATATTATATAATAATAGATAATTATAAAATGGTGACTTTTTATCAGGCAATATATGATTGATTTATTTCACATTATGAGATAAAACATAAAGACAGAACTTTCATATTTTTCCTATATATGTATAATTAAAATTTGAATATAACAAATACGTAATGTACATATAGTATATATACTCAATCATTGAAAGGCACGTTTCATCACATCCATCGTTTGATGATTATTTCCTTTCATAATATTAATTTTAAGAACTTATTGTTGATCTTCACTAAATAATTAATGTCTTCTGCTTGTGCGCATAAGTATGTGAATAATATTATCTTTCGCATTTGTATTCTTTTCATGTAGATAAATATGATTACATACAGGATAACACATCAAAATTAATTTTCTTTAATTTTACATGTTTGCATAAAAATTGACTCTTGCACATTTATATGTATAAAGAAAAAAATTATTCTAAACAATAATTTTATGTATAATAAATATGCAGATAACTAATTATATTACTGCATTTGTATGCGGCATCTCTCTTAACATGTATTTTCAATATTTGCTAATATCTTATTCCGTGAAACCTGTCCATGAAACCTTTTTTTTTACTATTTAAACAGCATTGACGTACGAATCTTCGTCCACTTCTTAGAAATCTGACAAGAAGTGAAAAAAATAAATGTCATCTTCTATGTCATTTTTTCCTTTACTCTCCAAATAAAAAAAATCATTCTAAAACTTATATTATAAAATACTTATATTATAAAAACTTATATTATAAAACTTATATTATAAAATTTTCCTATAATCTATCTACAAATAAGCTTTATAAAGTTGAAAATATATAATAATTATATAATAATTATAATATATAATAATTATATAATAATAAATATATAATAATTATAATGATTTTATTATATACATAAGACATTATATACAATATAAATAATGCAATTTTTTATATATTGTGTAATAAGGAAAAAAACAGCAAGACATGTTGGTGTGATTTTGATGCTATATGTTAGACTTTGCTCCATACATTGAATCGATATTGGCTTTTGTACTATAATTAATTTTGATGAAACCGTTGTAGCACTTAATAAAATGCCAAGATTTATTCTATACACTATTCTCTCTCAATAGTTTCAGAAGATTATTGGAATATTTTTAGAAATATTAAGTACATTACATATAGTAAATTATTTTTAATATATTAAACATATATGTATACACAAATAATTATTTTTTGTATATATAGCATAAGGAGAAAATTCAAAATCCTAAATTGTATTTGTTATATTTTATTAAACTTCACACAATTGTTATGTTACAATAAATCATATCTATTTTTTGCAATACTCTATCATGTTCGTGCATTTATCTCGAAATACATTTTTCCGAAAAAAATAAAGGAAGAAATGAAAAAATAGAAACATTATGAGAAATTAGTAATTCTAAAATATATATAATACATAAAATTAACAAATTTACAAAATATAACATGTCTTACGGATTCAATCATTTTGATCAAACAAATGATTGATTCTTTAACATTTTTTTATTTACTGTTTTGCGAAAATGCTTAACTTTCGTAAATTCATTAGTGCAAAATATTATTACAAAAAAGTGAAAGTAAAAATAAAGTATTGTGAGTATTCTCACAAAAAGTTTTATCATTGACTTCTCGCATTTTTCTCGTTTTTATACTGAATGCATAAAAATATTTTTATTCGAGACTGGTTTACAGAGTTTATTGTTTGTATTGACTTAATATAACATTTACATAATATTATTAATTATCTGTAAAAAAACAATTTATTGTGTTTTTTTTGTTGTAAAGAAAATTTATAAGATACATGCATGCAACTTAATTATTTGCTATTTATATTTAAAAAAATATATTTAAAAAAATTATTACCATGCAATTTTTATTTTTAATTATTTTAAATTTACAAATAAAAACACATTAAATACAAATTAAATTTAAAAATATAGATATCTAATATTAATAGAGAGATAAATATTTATAATAAAATCTTAATTTGTTATTTGTTTATCATTAATTAGTAATTATAGCAACAATAATTATGCCGTACATCTAATATGTAACGCTACATGTTAATACTTATTGGCATATCGATTTTTAGTTAAAAATGTTTAGTAAAAATCTCATTGGCATTAAACAGAAGTTGTCAACTCTTTAGTAAGTATATACAATTGATACAATTAATTTCTAACATTGTGAAGGGTGCACACATTCTCCTGAGGAACTTAGCACATATCCACTTCTACACTGGCATCCTATCACGCATTGCTAAAAAAAGAATAGTATTGTAAAATATCGAAATCTTATTATTGCAATGTAGATATATGATTAGGATAATATTCTACAATTAATCGCTTGAAAAGAAGTAAAACTTTCAATGGAATTAGCGTATTTAGTACAATTAAATAATACATACTAATGTGCAAATTTGATTGGATGGCGAATTACAAGATGGTGGACATGCCGATCCACAAGAGTTCCACACTTGATTTCTCCCGCACTGCGGCTGTGCGATAATTGTGCCTGTGCATACAGTATTACATAAGTCAAGTTCAATTATAACATTAAAGTTTTAATGTATTTAGTACAATTAAAAAAGGGAAATAAAATACAAAAATTGTTTATGAAAGCTCGAATTAGTTAGTGGACTAAAGAAACTCAATGAATTCATACGAAAAACTTACTGCAAAGCATTCCAATCATCACAAACAATACGAAACTAACGCGAGACATGATTAATTTAAATTCTTACACTTTATTTCATGAACTGATCTTACCGGCAAAACATGCTGCGCTTTTATACCCATCTCTTTATTGCAGACCTTGTCAGCAGTTTGTTTTAAAAAATAATATCTATTGTCTCTCTTTAATTCTATTGCGTCAGCACAGATCTTGCGGTTATGCATACATATAAAAACTACATTCATTATCATTAACAACTCAGAATTTCAACATAGTGTGAGAAAATTAATGGAACTTCTTCTTGATAGCATGTAATTACTTTTTATTGCAATATGAAAAGAATGATTTCACTATAAGGTCTAAAAATTTAGCTAGATATAGATCCGAAAATAATTTTATTAGATTATCACAATTACATAAGAATTTCGAGTATGAAGAGCAATGCTGCAAAAAATTTTGACATTCTAGCAATTAGTTTGAATGTTCTATATAATTATTTTTTGATGGCCAACAAAATTATTTAGATGTATCTAGCTAAATTTTTATATCCTATGACAAAATCATCTTTTTTATGTACGTTCTTATCTTTATTTTACCTTTTTTTATAGTGCAATTGGAAAATTGTTTTACAATTAAATTCATTAGTGCATGAGTTTCAGAAATTATTAACTGAAAAAATTGCAATTTCTGTGTAAATCTCTGTATAAATCTGCTATCTACTTTAATATTCAGATCTGCAGTAACTCATTAAATGCCTCATTTGTAATAATTTTTTATTTCCCGGTATTCCCCATTTGATATATTGCCTTTGAGATTACGTGTTTTTTTTTTCTATTTATTATATGCTATAATATACGATTAAAAAGTTGGTTAGAAAAAGATCTTATCATCGTTAGATATATCATCGTTACTTTTAAAACAGCGAATTAAATTGCTGATATTCAACAATTAGAATCGAGATGATACAGGCAGGACACAATTCTTGTTCAATCAATCGGGAAATTTCGGACTTGCAAAACGTATATGTTGTGTCCACTTTGTCGGCGTAAGCTTGACGGCCGCTCAATCCGACCGCTCCCCGAATACGCTTTTACCCTAAATGCTATTTCGCCATCGGCGAGATGGCCCAAGTGAATCAGTCTGACCTTTTTGCTCCTCCCTTCATTCTCCTGGCACATAGTTTTTTTATTTCGCGTAAAGAGCGCACAGATTCGAGTATTCAGCGATTCGAACCGAATTTATTAGAATGGGAAATTAAATTATTTGTTTGTGTTTAACAAATAGAAACGGCTCATGCACAACTAAAATAATTAGCTGTAAAGAACATAGCTTACACTGGATGTCAATGTGAAAAACATTAGTTTTTAAAAAATAATGCCTTTAATAATAAAATAAAATAAACAATAATAAAATAAAATGTTAAACGTTTCGATCTTTCATTAACATTTCGTGACACGTCATATAAAAATTAAAATTGTGATCTAATCGCTCACGCTCTCTCGTAATGCAAGTTGATGGTCTATTACAATTATATGCAATCCGTAATTAGTTAATGCAATCTTGTGATTTTTTTTAAATGTGAATTTTTCAAATGTTAATTATTAGAGGAGATGATGTGGTATTACTATGACTCCTTATTTACATTTTATACAATAACTTGATTAATAATCAAAATTTAAAACGTAACAATTCCTCAAAGTGTTGTTCAATCAATTCTAAACTCATAGTTATGGAACATTTATTACATAGGACATTTTATAAAAATGTGGCGACACTGCATTAATAACTTGAAAAGAAACAGGGATGGTAATGTGGCCTCCTACAAAAAAATAAATTTAAAAAATTGGTTTTGTTTAAAAAAAAGCAGTATTTGGTTACAAAATTAACATAAAAGCAAAACATGAATCAGAATGTATGCAAATAAATGTATATATGTATATATAATTTCTTCTGTATATACGAGGGTCGTTTGAAACATGAAGATGGCATTACGTCAAAACCATTCTGGTACTACAATCATTTGCAAGATACCTTTAAAAATTGTAGCCATTGTGACGCTCTGTTTGAGTCAGTCGATGTCAGTATTTTTGTAAAAATAGAAACAATCGAATATCGATGATTGCCAAAACAAAAATTTACGAATTGCGGTTTGAATTAACTACCCACTGTATCTTCATCAGATCTGTTAAATAGCAAACAATACTTATGAAATATATATATATATTCGTGTGATACACTCATTAAGAAAAATTTAAGTAAAGGAAGTAGGTGTAATTAAATGCTAAAATGTACCTTAGACACGTTTCGAAATACTTGAAAATAAAAATACGTTAGACTAAATGTTGACTATTGGTATTATTATATTAGTATAGGTTATGATATATGTAATGTAACGGCGAGCTACTAAACAAATAATTCTATAAATAATCATTTCGTTATATACAATAATAGCGGACATATTAAAGGAAACAGTATTTGTAAATCTATACACCACCTTCTCCTCTATAAATGTGATTTTTCAAATTTGAATTATTTTATGTAAAACTCATTCGGAACATTATTTTCTTTCTTAAATTAAAGCAATTAGAATAATTTATTTCAAAATAATGCACTTACCCATAAGATCATAAAATATAGTTTTATCTGCGATGTCGAAAAAATTTAGTTTATCGATTTATTTACATTGCTATCTGCGATATAAATAACTTCTTTATTCGCATTAAACACGCATGACACCTTATCTTTATTTTAAGAGGCTGTAGTTGTGTGTGATTATCAACTCATCTTTCCAGTATCAAGGATTTGAAGATGCGCTAGAATGCACGAACGAAAACTGCTTTCGCATAACGGCAGGCCGACGATTTAATTACTTGGAAAACTCGGCATGTAATTGTCCCACGTACTATTCCCATTGTCTCGGTTGTCCTATTCAGCATTTCACCACCACCCGACTCTGACAGCGGAAAACTCGATCGAGAATTCTCGAGTCTCCCCTTGTTCGCCTGCCTTCGCTTTCCCGGTCAATCTTCGTACTTTCTCTCACCCTATCTCTCGTTCTCGTTACGCTGCTTTCAGCCGTCCAGCCTTTGTATTGAGCAGCAAGTAGACGATAACTATTGTGACTTTGTCCCACTGACCCTATCGCGACTTTACTGACCGCCATCCGACACGTGATATGCACAAATATCTGGAGTATTCTTACTCAACTTTCTCCGCAATTTGTATTGATTTTTTATTAAACATGATTTGGGCGCGTGAAACAAATCGAAATAATATATACAAAAATATAATTACTAAAGAACTGTCAAAATATTTATATGAAAAGATGAAAAGAAAAGATTGAAGTTCAATGATCAAATATAAATGTGGAAAAGAGATACCACATAATATTAGAGAGAAGATGGACTATGTAGAGAAGTTATATAGGAATTATTAATAATTACTTTTTATATTTTAAGATATATCGTCTGCGTTAATAATGTTAAATATATAGTAAGTCATAACAAGTCATTTACAAATTTTATTATTATATTTTATTATTGTTATGTTTCATTTTCTCATGTTATAAAATCTTGTTTATTTATTATTCAGCAGCACATGATACTATAAAATGCCTTTATATAATTTTTGTCAATTAATAAATGTTATATAAGTACAAATAAACATTGTATAGGAAATATGTAAAAGCATTAAATTATATAACGCAATACACGTATAAGATAAAATATTCTCTTTCATTTGCAGAATAAACTATATTATACATACATGTTATATATGTATAACGTAACAAACAATGTAACGCATATATAATTTTCCAGTGAAAATAACTAATAGCGACTCATACTGTTTTTCCGTTGCATGCATCACGCGTATAAAAATAGAGGCACAAGAAGATCGTATGACATAATCCAGTATAATACCTGTACACCGGTTTTACGAGATTTACGATAGTCTGTACCGTTATAAGATAGAGAATAACACATTGCCAGATAGATAATATCTCTATTATTCCACGGCCTTCCCCGTGCACACATAATATGAAGATGACTGAACGACTTTAAAAAAGAAAAAAAAAGACATCCCAGATGTATTATCATTACCATCGCTTATTCATTAGCAGACAAATTATCTTTAAATAACTTGCCTTCGCAATCGCAAATGCGAAGAAAAAAAAGAGCATTTACGAATAGTGAATTTATATGTGAGAAGAGTTACAATTCCGTGCGCATATTTCATGCTCATTAACATTCACAAAGATATAAGTCGTATTATGTAATTTTTTACAGGAATTTTCAAAAATCTCTATGCATATGTATACAGGATTTGAACGAATAACATGTAAAAGTGGGCACGACGTGATTTTCCTTATAAAAAAGTAAAAAATATAATGTTTATAAATAACTCTACGATCTACGAACACTTATATCGGTTTTCATTCAAATATAACAGTTCTAACAATACTGTAATTGATAAAATAAAATTTTACTAAAAATTTTCCTTGTGTTTTTTCTTAAACCTAATAGCTTTTAGATTCCATGTAAACATTGTTTATAAACATTAAGGGCCTAAGAGCATAAGAATTGTGTCTTTAACTCCGCGTGCCCATCTCCTCTATATTAAAATTTTTGCATGCGTGAAGTATAAATATATACGATAAATCCATTAAAAAATGATTGATTTTAAATTGATTGGTTATCTCTACCAATATTTTGCATCTTAAACCGTTTAGAAGTTGAGTCGTTTAATAAAGCATTATGATTTTGAAATTTGCGTATAAAAAATTTTATATTTCAGAAAGCATTATGATTATTGCATTAAAAACTTGATATAAATATACTTACCTACATGTATCTTAACGTTATGTACAGAGAATTTTCTTTTAAAATTTATCCTGAAAATATAATAATTGATATAATATTTTAAAGATTTGTACCAAGCTTCAGTAAAATTGATCAAACTTATTTTATACTTTATTGTAGTTTTATTAATGAATGAGAGAGATTTACATTAAAATTCTTCAAAATACAATGTTGTCCCACGACTGTCATATTCATTTTCAAAGTAAATTCTAAGAAAAAATTTTCTCCGTGTAGGGTAGAATTGCTTATTAATTATTTAAATCGTATCTTATCAATAATTTATATTATTACTTCATATAAGCAATATTTGATAACAATAATATATAATAAATGAGAAATGAATAATACAGAAATGTAAAAATGTAACAAGCTATGGGTCGGTTGTTTCATTTTCAGATAAATTATGTGATAATTTACCTATTGGATAAACAAAAGAATAAAGAGTAAGAGCATAAGAGAGGATAAGATAATAAGCTGAAGTTTACAGAAAGGTAGAACAATCCAGCCTCATTTTATACATCTTATTTTATGGACGTTAACAATATTTAAAAAATACATCTGATATTAATTTTTTATTTACTTATATAGTTGATAGTAACTTAATCATTTAATTTTACTACAATATAAATTTTTGTATTTTCATAGAGAAAAGATTTATTATAGAATATTTTATTACATATATAACACAAGTAGCACAAGTAAATGGTAACTACTCACTATCTTAGTCGCGTGACTGATCAGTGTCACAATTCCTTTCGCAATTGTTTTTGGGACGCCGGCGTCGCAGGTTGTAAGTTTATTGCGTCAGCCAATTCGATGTATCAATTTTAAAGACGCTTACGATGCTTGCAATGCTATAATACGACCAATGTAGATTAAAACCATTCTACATTGGTCGTATCATAGGAAGTGTCGTAACCATCAAGCGACTTTAAAATTGAAGCATCGGATTGGCTGAAGCAACAAGCTTATGACGTCTACGATGCAATCAATGTAGAATGGCCTTTAGGTAAAGCCTAATCTATATTGATCGTATTATAGCATCGCAAGCATCGTAAGCGTCATGCGACTTTAAAATTGACATCGAATTGGCTGACGCAATAAACTTGCAACCTGCGATGCCTATGATATGACCGATGTAGGCTTAATATCGTATTGGCGACATTGTGTGACGTGCTCATTGCATCTACCGCAGTGTATTTCTGATTTCGTGTATTTTGATTTATTCTGTAATACAATAGATCATCTATTTATCCATTTTTCAAGAGAGAAATATGAATATGAGCAAATATAAAAATTCATTCGATATACTTGCGCAAACGACTTGCATACAAAAATCTGAGTGTGTGTGACACGCTTAAAATTTAAAGAACATCTGTCTGCGCATTGCTTATTGTATTTTTTGTATTCAGCATCTTTGTCTTCTTTTTTTTCAATATTTGAATGTGCCACACACGCTCCGATTTTTTTTTTGTAAGTCGTTTGCGCAAACATATCGAATGAATTTTCATGTTTGCTCAAATCATTTGTGCAAGCCAAAATAATTGTGTAGTTATTTGACATACACATTGAAATAAATTTTCACAAGCAGCTTGCGCAACTTTTGCTTGCGCAAAATTTGCTCGAACACAGAGAGAAAAGATTAGCCAATAGTTAAAATATGCAGTTAAAATATGTTCTTATAATAGGAACAGTTAATGTTAATGTTAATGTCAAAACTCAATTTATTAATATACTAAAATTTCAGTGCTGCAGTGAAAAATACTCGCTGCTAAATTAAAATAATGTTTAATTAAATATATTAAGCTAATTTCTTTTAACAATAGAAATTAATATTATTTACAACAAGATTGAGAATTTTAGCTAACTTTATATGCTTCGCTGTTGGTGCTAAATGATTTTATAGCCACTTCAGCTATCAAATTTGATGCAGAAGTGGTTTTATAGTTATAGGTTTTTATAGTTTTAGCTACTACGTTTACAAATATTTTATACACGAGAAAAAATGTTGAAAACAGCATTTGCCAATAGCAATCTAATCGAAAAAAAAATTCATTCAATAACAGTATTACTGAAATAAATAACTTTTTAAAACAATAGTATTGCACAATTTGGGCGTATTTGTTTCATTAATATTATAAATTAATAAGATTATTTTCAATTAAATGTTATCGGCTAATGCTGTTAATCTAATATTACTTTTCTTAACTTCTTCAAATTTTATTGAAACATTTAAAATCATGTTAAACATTTTTTTTTAATTCAGTTTATGTGTACTTAAATAAATAATTCATACTAAAAAATTATTTTTTTCAAAATTTTGACTATTTTTCCATCATATATCTACATTATTATTAATATATTATTATTAATACATGTATACATCTTAGACTGAAAGAAATGAAATAATAATTCCAACAGATAATGCCTTCAAATTTGATGTATATTATAATGTACATTAGATCTGAAGGAATTAAGCGATAAGAATATTATTGGACCGTACATGTGAAAATACAACCAATAAGAAATAGGGCTCATAACGATCAAAGTTTTCTTTGGTGTATCTTTGGTACTTAAATAATTCGATGTGAATTTACAGATGCTAAGTATGCGTGTACCTCCCATAAACTCATAAAAAACTGTTACATAAAAAAAATCGTTACATAAATAATATAATTTAATTGGTAATATTGTTAATTTTTTGTTATAAATTACTCCTCAATAGTACATATGCATGTATTAAAAAAAAATGAGTAAAATCTTTAAATTGCGCCAAGTGTAAAAAGAATATATATTTTCTTACAACATATAACATATATTATTGTACTTTGTAAATTGTGAAAAGAACATATTTTATTGCAACATATAACATTTAATTAATGAAAAAAGTGATATGTATTTTTATCTTTCTGTTCAAGAGTCTTTTATATTTGTAATGGAATACAACATTTAATCTCAAAAAATTGAAG
>Ga0157364_1008493_pt1 | contig 10630 bp, 10 predicted proteins | sample AttsexASBM2_FD_111476 | JGI IMG/M metagenome (GOLD analysis project Ga0157364, IMG submission 111476) | Fungus gardens microbial communities from leaf cutter ant in Ribeirão Preto, State of São Paulo, Brazil - Atta sexdens ASBM2 | ecosystem: Host-associated > Fungi > Mycelium > Unclassified ... | reverse complement strand
GTTTTAGTCACCGACGGATACGTTCCCGCGGGCTTCACGGTCCGCGGGCAGCCAGATCAGCGGCGATGTCCCCAGGACCCGGCGATCACGGCCGCATCGTAAACGGCTCCCCCCGCTTTTGAGTACTGCCCCTTCAGAATATTGCCGGTTATTGTACCAGCAGACAGGTCCGTCCGGTTGCCGCTGTTCAGTGCTTCCCCGCAGGATCCGCAGATGGCCTTCACTCCCCGCTTCCAGATTAACCTCTCCGGCCAACGCGGTTCCCGCCGCCAATATCATCAGAAATCCCATTCCTGCAAACCGCATTAGTTACTCCCGGGCTGATTTATGTTTCCTCCCTTTCGTACTGCCTTTGCTGCCGCGTTTTGCCTGTCCGCGGGGCAACTGCCTCAGGATCTGTACGGGAGGGGTACGCCGGGCTTCGCCGATAAGCTGATGCAGCGTTCCGACCAGAGGCTGCATAAAATCCTGATAGCGGAAATTTTTCTCGCTGATACTGGTCAGCATCGACTCCCACTGTGCCGTCATATCGGGGCTGGCTGCCGGCTGTGGTAACGCGTGGATCAGGGCTTTTCCCACCACCGTGGAATGTATATACCGCCCCTTTTTTTCCAGAAATCCCCGTTTGAACAGCAATTCGATGATCCCTGCGCGTGTTGCCTCGGTTCCTAATCCATCGGTCTCTCTGAGCACTTTCTTTAGGGCTTTATCCTGGACAAAACGTGCGATCCCGGTCATTGCAGAAAGTAAGGTCGCATCGGTGAAGTGGCGCGGAGGTTGTGTTTTCTTTTCCACCACCTCGCCTTTCTCGCACAACAGTTCATCACCTTTTTTTACTTCCGGCAGCGGCGTGCCATCATTTTCCTCGTCACGCTCTTTATTCCCCAGTAATACCCGCCAGCCGGCTACCGCAAGGAAACGTGCTTTGGCGATAAACTTTCCACCTGCAATCTCCAGATCAATAACACATTTGCGGTAAACCGCGTCGGGGCAGAACTGCATCAGATACTGACGGGCCACCAGCCCGTAAATATTCAGCTCATTCTCAGTCAGTTTTGTCCGGCTGCGTCTGGCAGTAGGAATAATGGCATGGTGAGCATCGACCTTTTTGTTATCCCAGCAACGGTTACGCACATCGGTGTCCAGTTCCTGTGGCATTGCCTGATGAGGCAGATGTGTGCCGATCGCTTCCAGCACCGCATGACGCCCGGCAAAGTGCTCTTCCGGCAGATAACGGCAGTCTGAACGGGGATAAGTGATCAGTTTGTGGGTTTCGTAAAGCCGCTGGCAGACATCCAGTACCGTCTGGGCGCTGAGCCCGAACCGCCGGGCCGCTTCAATCTGTAAACCGGATAACGAGAACGGTAGTGGTGCTATCTCAGACTCACGTTTATCCTGATAATGACTGACCATCGCCGGCTGGCCGTTGATCCGCTGACAGACATGTTCTGCCAGTGAGCGATTAAGTAGCCGGCCCTCTTCATCCTGCCAGGACTCACAGGCATCACTGGGCACCCACAGTGCGGTAAACCGTTGCTCATCCCCGGCCAGAATATGGGCTTTCACTTCAAAGAAATCGCGGGCAACAAAATTCTCGATCTCTTCGTCACGGCGTACCACCAGTCCGAGTACCGGGGTCTGTACCCGTCCGACAGAGAGCACACCGTCGTAGCCGGCATTGCGACCAAACAGGGTGTAAGCGCGGGTCATATTAATACCGTACAGCCAGTCGGCCCTGGCCCTGGCCAGCGCGGAAATACAGAGCGGTACAAAATCACGGTTATCCCGTAACCGTTCAATAGCACGGGCGACAGACTGCGGATTGAGATCATTGATCAGACAGCGTTGTACCGACTTTCTTTTCTCATCGCTGAGTTTCAGATAATCAAGCACTTCATCGACCAGTAACTGCCCTTCACGATCGGGGTCGCCGGCATGGACAATATGAGTTGCCTTTTGGAGTAATTCATCGATGACATTGAGCTGCTTTGCCACTTCGGGGCGGGGTTTCAGTTGCCATTTTTCAGGAATAATAGGCAGATCGGCCAGGGACCAGCGGGCAAAGCGCGGGTCATAATTTTCCGGCTGTGCCTGTTCCAGCAGGTGGCCGACACACCAGGTCACAATCTGGTTATCTCCGCAGGCAATAAACCCCTGTCCGCGGCGATGAGGCTCAGGCAAAACTTCAGCAATCGCCCGGGCAAGGCTGGGTTTTTCGGCAATAAACAAACGCATTAACCGCGATCTTCCTTTTTGTCCGGCCAGGAATGAGGTAGACATACCCGCACCGGGGGTGAATACTTTCAGTCGTCAGAATCGGCGACCTGCCGGCTGCTCTGCCGGTCTTCTGCATACTGCGGCTTAACGACAAATGCCCGGCACAAAAGTCCGGGGCGCTGTCGCGGGGTTAATCATGCCAGACTGACTGGCAAAGATCTGTCAGAAATAGCTGACAAAAGGTGCGGGATCTACAGCGGTTAACGGTGCCGCTTTCAGCCGGGGGGTGCCCAGATAAAGGAAACCGACAATCTTATCCTGTGGCCGGCATCCCAGCCCCTGACGGACGACCTCATGTTCTGTCCAGGCACCACTGCGCCAGATCCCGTTAAAGCCCTGCGCCTGGGCGGCCATCTGCATAGCCATTACAGCACATCCAGCGGAAACCACCTGTTCCCATTCCGGAACTTTAGGATGCTCTTCACATCGGGCAATGACCGCGATAATCAGCGGTGCCCGGAAAGGGGCATTTTGCGCTTTTTCTATGGCTTTTTCATCAGCTCCGTCGCCGGTTGCCGCTGAAACCAGCAGCTGGCTGAAACGCTCACGCCCTTCTTCTGTGATCATAACAAAGTGCCAGGGTTGCAGAGCACCATGATCAGGCGCTCGTAAGCCCGCCTGCAGAATATTTTCCAGCGTTTCACCTTCAGGGGCAGGATCCGCCAGCCGTGACGCAGAGCGTCGCTGTAATAACAAGTCTAATGCGTCCATAACTTCCTCATATTCAGTCTGTCTCTGACAAGTCTGGCATAACAACGTGATTTGTAACAGTCTGCTGTGATTTCCTGCTGACTTTTAGAGCGGCGCTCTTTAGGATGTGGGCGGAATGATTCAGAACGCAGCGCTCAAAAGAGTCTGCTGACAATTACATGGAGAAATTATGCGCACATTGTGGCGAATTACCGGCAGGTTATTTTCTGCCGTCTGGCGGATAATCAATTTTATCAGGGAGTGTATCCTGAACCTGTTCCTGCTGTTGCTGATCGTCGTGGGGGTCGGGATTTGGTCACAGGTCAGTGGCGGGTCGGCGAATTCGGCAAAAACGCTGACCGGGGGGGCGCTGAAAATTAATCTTGCCGGTATGGTCGTTGACCAGCCTTCAGCACAAAACCGTCTGAGTAAAGTTGGCCGGGAGTTGCTGGGCAGCCGCAGTGAAACACTGCAGCAGAACTCTGTCTTCGATATCGTTAATGCCATCCGTCAGGCAAAAAGTGACAATAAAATCACCGGCATCGTGCTGGACCTGCGGAATTTCGGTGGCGGCGATCAGCCTTCTCTGCAGTATATCGGTAAAGCCTTACGCGAATTCCGTGATGCCGGAAAGCCTGTCTATGCCTATGGCGATAATTTTAGCCAGGCTCAATACTACCTGGCCAGTTTTGCTAATACGATTTATCTCTCTCCTCAGGGTGCCGTGGATATTCACGGTATGGCGACCAATGCCCTCTACTACAAAACCCTGCTGGATACGCTGAAAGTATCCTCCCATGTTTTCCGTGTCGGTACTTATAAATCTGCGGTAGAACCTTTCCTGCGCGATAACATGTCACCGGCAGCGAGAGATGCCGATAGCCGCTGGATTAACCAGTTATGGAACAACTATCTGACCACGGTCTCTGCCAACCGTCAGTTGACGCCGCAGCAGGTCTTCCCGGGCGCAGACAACCTGATTACCGCATTGAAAGCCGTGAACGGTAGTACCGCCACTTATGCGCTGAATACCCGGCTGGTAGATGGACTGGAATCCCGTGCGGCGGTGGATCAGATCCTTATCCATAAATTTGGCTGGGATAGTCAGACCAATGATTACCGCAATGTCAGTATTTATGATTATCCGTTAAAAGACTCTCAGACGGATGGCCCGGCGAATATCGCGGTTATTGTCGCGAACGGGGCGATTGTTGACGGCGACTCCGGTGCCGGTAACGTGGGCAGTGATACGCTGGTTTCACAAATCCGTGCTGCGCGTCTGGATAAAAACATTAAAGCCATTATTCTGCGGGTTAACAGTCCGGGAGGCAGCGTGACGGCCTCTGAAGCTATTCGTGAAGAGCTGATGGCCGCAAAACAGGCTGGTAAACCTGTGGTTGTCTCCATGGGCGGTGTTGCCGCCTCCGGCGGGTACTGGATCTCGACCCCGGCCAGCTACATTATTGCCAGCCCGTCCACCCTGACCGGCTCGATTGGTATTTTCGGTGTGATCAATACCATTGAGAACTCGCTAAGCACTTTGGGCGTGCACACTGACGGTGTCTCGACCTCTCCGCTGGCCGATGTTTCTATGACCAAAGCACTGCCGGATCAGGTGCAGCAGATGATGCAAATCAGCATCGAAAACGGGTACCATAACTTCCTGAGCCTGGTGGCTGACTCCCGTCATAAAACCACGGACCAGATAGACCAGATAGCCCAGGGACACGTCTGGACAGGCAGTGATGCAAAAGCAAACGGACTGGTCGATGAATTGGGTGACTTTGATGATGCGACCCGCAAAGCGGCAGAGCTGGCACATATCACTACGCCTCGTCTGGACTGGTATCAGGAACAGCCGACCTTCTTTGACCAGGTACTGGATCAAATGAGTTCTTCGGTCAGTGCGTCACTCCCTGCCAGTATTAAGGCTTTCCTGCCAGCGCCTTTGGCCGAAGTGATGACCGATTTACAAAATCAGCCCGGCCTGACAGGCCAGGCGGCCGATCCGCAAAACCGTTATGCTTATTGCCTTAACTGCGGTGTTATGAACTGACCGGCCGGCAGCCTGAACCGGGTTCAGGCTGCTTTTCCCGTGAATTGCTTTATACTGCCACCCTAATCCGGCTTTTTTACGACTTTTGAAAAGAATACGTCATGCAGAGAAAAAATATTTATGTCGCCTACACAGGCGGGACCATTGGTATGCAACGTTCTGCCCAGGGGTATGTGCCGGTGTCCGGCCATCTGCAACAGCAATTACTGGCGATGCCGGAGTTCCATCGTCCGGAAATGCCCTCTTTCTCTATTCATGAATATCAGCCACTGATGGACTCGTCAGACATGACCCCGCAGGACTGGCAGGTCATTGCTGATGATATTCATAAAAACTATGAACTGTATGATGGTTTTGTGATCCTGCACGGTACCGATACCATGGCGTTTACCGCATCTGCACTCTCGTTTATGCTGGAAAACCTGGGGAAACCGGTCATTGTGACAGGGTCACAAATACCGCTGGCTGAGCTACGCTCTGACGGCCAGCAGAATCTGCTTAATTCGTTGTATGTTGCCGCCAATTACCCGGTGAATGAAGTCACGTTATTTTTTAATAATACGCTCTACCGGGGTAACCGGACCACAAAGGCTCATGCTGATGGTTTCGATGCTTTTGCATCCCCTAATCTGACTCCGCTTCTGGAAGCCGGTATCCATATCCGCCGGTTACATACGCCGGCCGCACCGCAGGCTCAGGGGCCGTTTACCGTCCATAACATCACACCACAACCGGTGGGTGTCGTTACGCTTTATCCCGGTATCCCGGCCGAGGTTGTGCGTAATTTCCTGCGCCAGCCGGTGAAAGCGCTGATCCTTCGTTCCTATGGCGTAGGCAATGCTCCGCAGAATGCTGAATTTCTGACTGAACTCAGACAAGCCTCTGAGCGTGGCATTGTGGTCGTCAATCTGACGCAATGTATTTCGGGGAAGGTCAATATGGGGGGCTATGCCACCGGGAATGCGCTGGAAAATGCCGGAGTGATCAGCGGATATGACCTGACCGTAGAAGCGGCCCTGACTAAGCTGCATTATCTGCTCTCTGCCGGCTATGATCCGCAACAGATCCGGGACCTTATGCAGCAAAATCTTCGTGGCGAACTGACCGCGGATTAACATTCAACACCGGCTTGTGCGCGTCCCTGACAAGCCGGTATGAGGGCCACCTACAGAGTCAGTTTCGTCACCGAACCGTCGATACCAAACTCTTCCTTCAGGGCCTGCTTACTCTTCACCACCATCTCTCCGCCTTTGCCAATCGTCATATGGCCCGGGTTGTCGTTATATCTCGCCTGCCATAGCATTACCAGCTGGAGAGTGTGCTCACGCTGTGCCGGAGTCAGCGCCACACCATCAGGCCATTTTCCGGTTTCACTGGCGAGAACCAGACGTTCATACAATTCAGGGGTCATGCCTGCCAGTAAATTTTCAAGATCCTTCATCTGTCACCCCGGAGTATTATTGCCATGCGGATCGGTAAAACTTAGCGAGGCAGAGTTCACACAGTAACGCTCACCCGTGGGTTGCGGACCGTCCGGGAATACATGCCCCAGGTGCGAATCACAATGTGCACAACGAATTTCTGTCCGGTGCATGCCATGCGAGAAATCTTCGATATAGTGGATAGCATCCGGGGAAACCGGTTGATAAAAACTCGGCCATCCGCAACCGGCATCAAACTTTGTCTCTGAATAGAACAATGGCACATGACACACCAGGCAGTGGTAAATGCCTTCGTCAGTATTGTGCAACAAAGCACCACTGAACGGAGGCTCCGTTCCGCGATCACGGGTGACATAACGTTGTATTTCTGTCAGGTCACGTTCAGGCATGTTTCTGTTTTTTTCCGATGTCATGTAGAAGCCATATGATTGATCCAATGAATATGCGTATTATAACAAACAGGCAACAATCACGACGGGTAATTTGTGCGTTGAACACAGGATAACCGGTGGGTTTGAAATTGTGATCTGCATCCCAATTTATGATGGAAAGGTCCTGCACACTCTCTGCCGGGCGAGTCCCCGTTATGGTTAAGGGTACTTATGCTTTAACGGGTAAAAAACTGCAGGTGAGGATTGATCTGCCACAATAATTGACACGATTAAGCTTGACGCCTGAAGCGGTTTTTGTAATTTTACAGCCAACCTTTTATTCAATAACCCATAGCTGGTGGAATATATGACTATCAAAGTAGGTATCAACGGTTTTGGCCGTATCGGTCGCATTGTTTTTCGTGCTGCGCAACAGCGTTCAGACATCGAGATCGTTGCAATTAACGACCTGCTCGACGCCGAATACATGGCTTACATGCTGAAGTATGACTCCACCCATGGACGTTTCGACGGGACCGTAGAAGTTAAAGACGGTGCACTGATCGTTAACGGTAAAAAAATCCGTGTGACCAGCGAAAGAGACCCGGCTAACCTGAAATGGGACGAAGTGGGTGTGGATGTTGTTGCAGAAGCGACCGGTATCTTCCTGACCGACGAAACTGCACGTAAACACATTACCGCAGGCGCGAAAAAAGTTGTTCTGACCGGTCCTTCTAAAGACGACACACCGATGTTCGTTCGCGGTGCGAACTTCGATAAATATCAGGGCCAGGATATCGTTTCTAACGCTTCCTGTACCACTAACTGCCTGGCCCCTCTGGCCAAAGTCATCAATGATAACTTCGGTATCGTTGAAGGCCTGATGACCACTGTTCACGCGACGACTGCAACGCAGAAAACTGTTGATGGCCCGTCTCATAAAGACTGGCGCGGCGGTCGTGGTGCTTCTCAGAACATCATCCCGTCTTCTACCGGTGCGGCTAAAGCCGTCGGTAAAGTTCTGCCGGAACTGAACGGTAAACTGACCGGTATGGCATTCCGTGTCCCTACCCCGAACGTTTCTGTCGTTGACCTGACCGTTCGTCTGGAAAAAGCAGCCACTTATGAGCAGATCAAATCTGCCATCAAAACTGCGTCTGAAGGCACTATGAAAGGTGTTCTGGGTTATACCGAGGACGACGTTGTTTCTACCGATTTCAACGGTGAAGTTTGCACATCATTCTTCGATGCGAAAGCAGGTATCGCGCTGAATGATAACTTCGTGAAACTGGTTTCCTGGTATGACAACGAAACCGGTTATTCACACAAAGTCCTTGACCTGATTGCACTGGTTGCGGCCAAATAAAATCAACGGACAGTCCGTAAATATCAGGGGCGACTTCGGTCGCCCCTTCTTTTTGTTGGTTGATCCCTCTGAGGAGAGCGAATGCAGGAATCACTCTATAAACTGCCGGTAAACCGTCAGATAACCCCCTATATTTCTCTGCGTCAGAAAGGTCAGTTACCGCTGATTGTGGTTAATCATCCGGCTGTACATGCGGTGGTTGCACTGCAGGGCGCTCATCTTATTTCATGGCAACCTTCCGGTGAAAAGCCGGTGATTTGGTTAAGCGATGAAACGGCATTCACTGAAGGTAAAGCCATTCGTGGCGGCGTACCGGTATGCTGGCCCTGGTTTGGCCCTGCCGGTCACCCGGCCCATGGTTTTGCTCGTAACCTCCCCTGGACACTACTGGCTCATGATGAAAATGAGCAGGGAGTGATCCTCACTTTTGAGCTTAAACACTCACCACAGACCCATAAATACTGGCCGCACGATTTTTCACTGATTGCCCGATTCCGTCTTGGAAAGCACTGTGAAATTGAACTGGAAGCCCACGGTGAATTTACGTCCACCGCCGCCTTGCACAGCTATTTCCGTGTGGCCGATATTGCCGGGGTCTCTGTCAGTGGCCTGGGGACGTCGTATATTGATAAAGTGACTGGCGGGACGACGGCAGAGCAACTCACGCCACAAACCTATTCTGATCAGGTAGACCGTATATTTACTGCCGCCGATGATTGTAATGTCATCGACGATCCTGCCGGTAAACGACGGCTGGAAATTTATCACCATCATAAAAGTGACGTTGTCACCTGGAATCCCGGTCCGGCACTCTCCTGCAGTATGGGAGATATGGCCAATGATGGTTATAAAACCATGGTCTGTGTGGAAACGGCACGGATCTCTCAGCCCCTGGTCAGCAAACATGATTCTCCGGCACGCCTGGGAGTGATGTTTAAAGTGGCCAGATCAGCATAATGTATCAGGGGTGCCCCCTGACGCAGCTATCTGCCTGATTGCGGGGCATTCACTGCCCCGCGCCGGCCCAAACGTCAGAAATCCCTATTCACAACCTGAGTTTCAGAACGTGTAACTGATCCCCGTCCAAACCATTGCCTGACCGGATTTCGCCACCATCGGACTGTCTTTCACTTCGCTGCCGAACCACTGATAACGTCCGCCGACCCCTAACTGCCAGCGTTTGGTCAGCGGATAACTGGCGCTGATTTCCACATACGGAAGCCAGCTGTCCCCGGCATGGTAGGAAGATATTCCGCTGCGACGTGATTCCGCCGATGACACCCCGTAGTAGTAATCCGTCTGATGGCTGCTGTTCCAGCTCAACCCGGCCCCGGGGTTAAGTGAAATTCCGTCCAGCATTAGCGGATAATGCCAGTTGGTATTCCAGACAATACCGTTACTCTGGTCCAATACATCACCCACCAGCGAGGTTTTCAGCACCCCCCAGTCAGCAATATGTTGCCATTGTCCGCCGGCCATCAGGGTCAGATGGCGTTTATCCAGTTGCTTCATGGCCGATGAGTCGGTTCGTTTCGGATCGTACTCCTGTCCCGAACTGGTGATGATCAGTGATAACTGGTTCTGCGGATTTTTCCACAGAAAGTACCCCCCCTGCAGTCCGGAAACGAAGAAATTCGCATCTTCGTAATTCACCAGAGGGAACGGATAATAGCGTTCTTTACCCCCCTGATAAGGCGATTGCACATACAATGCGCCTGCGCCGACCGTCAGCGGGGAGCCTGCCGCGAAGACTCCGGAGGAGAAACAGACAGCCGCCAGAGTGCTGAGAGACAAATATGATATTTTCAAACCAGAGGATCCTTAATTAAATGTTAGCTAACCGGTACCAGCGGTCATCTCCGCCGCGGGAAAGGAGAGAAGAATAAACGTAAATTCCTCTGAACGGTCAGCGATTCGTGCCCTCATCTCCCGCATACTGCGGTTGATAAATGGCACGATAGTACAGTTTGTTATTGATATATCGCTAAATAGTGCAAAAAACCCTGTGTGAACTGAAAATTCCTGACTACAGTTAAATAATACGACTCTGTACAAAATTTGTAATGACAACCGGCCAGTCAATTATTTCTTAAACATCCCATTCTGGCATACGGGTTGCAGTATCAGCCAGTGAGTCGTCTTTCCCGGAGCAAATCCTGTCATCATTCTGCTCCTTTACCTGTGCTAAAAATAAAAGGACGGGCATCGCTATGAATATATTCGATCATTATCGCCAGCGTTATGAAGCGGCCAAAGACGAAGAGTTCACACTGCAGGAATTTTTATCCATTTGTAAAAAGGATCGCAGTGCTTACGCCAATGCCGCAGAACGACTGCTGACCGCCATCGGACAACCCGTCATGGTGGATACCGCTCAGGACCCCAGGCTTTCCCGTATTTTTTCGAACAGAGTGGTTCCCCGCTACCC
>Ga0157364_1008492_pt1 | contig 10630 bp, 7 predicted proteins | sample AttsexASBM2_FD_111476 | JGI IMG/M metagenome (GOLD analysis project Ga0157364, IMG submission 111476) | Fungus gardens microbial communities from leaf cutter ant in Ribeirão Preto, State of São Paulo, Brazil - Atta sexdens ASBM2 | ecosystem: Host-associated > Fungi > Mycelium > Unclassified ... | reverse complement strand
TCTCGCGTATCTCTCAAAATTATGCCGAAGTAACAATACGCCATATATGGCGGACTAGCAATTTCATCGTAAGCTTTTTGGAAAGTCGCTGCTTGAAAGTTGCTGCGATTTTAGCAAATCTACGCTGGGAAGTAATAATAAAAGCGAACATACGTAGTTATTTAGCTAATGATGCGCGATGTGCTTCGGGATACTGCTTTAAGCTATCACCACAACAAGGCTGGCCATAGCACTGATATAATGTATTACAACATGATATTTTTTATATAGTATTTTTTTATGATTGTTTTTTCAAAAACAATCAAAATAATGCCTACCCTGAACATTTTTAATTTCATATGTTTTTATTTTTTCTTTTAAAAGAATCTATAATAAAGAGAGAGAAAATGGAAAAATATTATACAAAAATAAATTCTCACGTTTTTAAATTAGTCACGTGCACCTTTATTTTTACAAAAATCCCTTCTATTTCTATAGCTAATATTTGAGATTTATCTCAGAAAAGGAAATCATTATGTAAACATGCAAGGTGATGTAAAATTGCTTAACTATGTTCATATTATATGAAGTTTATATATACTTAAAAAAAATTTTATTATAATTCTTTTTTTTGTAAAAAATTATGTATGTATAATTTAAAGAACTAAAAAGATCAAACATTATTCGAAACATTTAAATGATTTTAAATATACTGATACAAATATTTACGAGTAATATTTGTAGTTTGACTATACTGATTTTTTTCTACTAACAAGATAGGTTATACTAAAAAAAACTTTACACATTTTTCTCTATTTTTATATTATGTTCTTTTTAACAACGCGATTTTATGTAAAATAATAAAAGATTTTTCTAAAAAAATAATTAATTCGAATATTTATTTAATCCTGTATGTAGATTTAATCGTGCTCTCCTTGATTACCAAATGCGCGCATGCCTACCATTATTATTACGAAGCGGAAATGAGTGATTCATCAGGACCGATAATACGACCGCCAGGTTCTCGTGTGAAAGCTACTTAACAAGTACGACGGTATCTCCTGACAAGGAGAAGGGGCCACGAAAAGAAGCGGCCCGATTTTATGGAACCTCATTATCAGCTTTATTCGCTCCTCTCTCTTTCGATTTTGTCTTATTATCGTAACGCACAAAACGGATCTGCTCTCCCTTACCAACGCTTTTTCCACGACTCAAATTCATGCGCATTATAGTCACGAAATTGAAAAGTTATTCATCAAGTAAAACCCTGTGAAAAGTTATTCATCAAGTAAAAAGACACACACATAATTAATTTTATACACTTTTCATTTACTGACAAAAATTTGTTTTGTAACTAAATAGTGTTACGTAAATATTGACATTTATATAGGCATAATATGAGAGAAAATATATCGTAAATTTAATATATATTGAAAAATCACTAAATTCTAACTGATTAAATCATTTTACATTAAATCATTTAATGTTATTTTGTTCTTTCTCTTATGGTGCTTTGTAAAGAATTAAATCGCAAATTTTGAAGAATTTCACATAATATTTGTAATCATATTTATAAATAAATTATAAATATCAGCCGCAAAATGTAATATTATAAACTAATAATAAGAACTCACATATACGTATATTTAAGAGATATTTCAGAATATTGAGCTGAATATTTTACATATAGCATAGATGTCTTGAATTTTTTCATCATCAACATTTCTCTTAACATATTTCTTAACCAACTTTCTTAATCTTAAAAATTGAATTTCAAAATAAACAGAAATTAGGTCATATCACTACTGTTGTAATAACGCCGTCTCCAAATAGATACGTTTTTATCCCCACTGTTTTAGCGCAATAGTAAAAGTATCGGTTTAGTTCTCTGACGTTTCTCGGACGGAATCGGAGCGCGATAGATAACCTTCGTGTTAAGGTTAAAGTTCTTCTAGCGGTACAGACAGAAAATACATATCTTATACGTATGAAAATATGTTTGATAATTTAGTGTAGTAATTAGATGTCAAAATTGGAGTTATTTAAAGATTGCTTCCAAACGTAAATGATTTTAAATGCAGACGATCTCTGATATCGAAATAACTGATTTCATAAGAGTATTTATAAAATTACATAAAAGCAAAAATGTGTAGTCATGCTATTTTTTCACAGAATTCGCACCGCTATCGAAATAACGAGATAATGGTAATCAAAACGACGATGAACTTCAATGGTAAAAGAAAACATGTCATTGATTAAACAAGATAAAACTGTAAAATATTACAAATTTACATAATGCGGAATATAACGAATAATCAACATTTTGTTTAAATTAATTATTTTTAAGTTAATTATTTTTTATATCAATTAATTCTATTCAATTGACAAAAATTAGAGACACAAATTTTAAAAAATTGCAAATATTAAAAATATGCTGAGTATAATACTAATCGACAGCATAAAATTATCGCAAAGTAATAACGATATCATTTTGTAATTTTCAAACTTAAATATTTATTGAATATTAGATTCAATTAGTTATTGAATGTAAGTTTTAGAACTGTATTTTATCGCGAGATGTAGAGACGTAATTAGCAACACGTTTTCACGAGTATATTGATCCGCTAGCTCATAATGTAGTTAATATACGTTCGTTTCTATAACTAATATTTACTCAGCTAACGCCTGGGCTCTAACACGTTGCTCAAGCACGGTATTACAAGTAAGATAAGCCTAGAAGCACGTACGTAGAGCACGGCGTTTTGCAGGCCGCATGGATACGATAAAAATGGCGAGGGAGGCCAAGGTTAACACTCCAACGATATTCTAGAGCACAATAGAGGCATACACCGAAGTATCTTCAAAGACGCGCCACGTGATGGAAAAAAAAGTCACGATGTTTCTTATAAAATTGATAATCCCAACCAATATATGTATAAACGTACGTATGTTATATAATATTGAAAATACATTACCGGCAGCATTATAATCATAAAAGTTGTGTAAAAGATACTTTAAATAATTGCGTGATATATAAAGTGTGCTCGTTTTTAAAAAATAACAAATAACATAACCGTTCAAAAAAATATTTTTATATAAATCAAAATCGAGAACTGAACAAAGGATGGAAAGTACAAATAATCGAAAAAATAAAATTATTTAGACATTAATTGACTACGAACAAGAATGAAAGGAAATTCTCACTGATGATTGAAATGCATATGACTATACAAATCACAATGGTTAATTAAAATTTAAATAATAAGCTTGTGATAATATTTATTAGGATTCATTATTTTTTTTAATGACAAATATATTAGTTTGCAGAAATATAAATATAAATCGCGACAGAATTATAAATAGCAATTCAGATGTTACAATTGTGTTATGATATTTTCAAATTTCTTCGAAACTTCTGTAGGATCGTTAAATTTTAATATATACACTTAATTTTATCGTGTTATTTTATATTTCTTTATTAGATTTAAAACACATACATTTTGTATTAATATTTTACGAGTTTTGAGTATTTTTACCACTTCCCTTTTTTTCAACTATATCAAATTCTAAATGTGAATTATACACACTTCTATGAGATTTATCTTCCCTCCCTAAGTTAATCGTGAATATACGTAAAATATTAGAAAACTACGATAACCTTTTAAATTTTAAATACCGGTCCTAACCCACACAGTTTTCAAAACTTATTCACAACTTGTCTGCTAGCCAAATGAATATTCATCAAGCTATTTCGGCTTTTACATTTACACGAAGAAACTATGATCACCTAACGGTATCGAGCTTTCATGTTAACGCAATTGTTGATTTACGTATAAATCCATATAATTTTAATATTAATTAGATATCGAATTTTCATATTATACTATATATAAAGATTTAAAATAAATTAATGTTATTAACTATTAAAACACAAACGAGTCAATACAACTATTGATATCATTACATATTTCATAACATTTATTATCAAACATCCGCTCATTTCACCAAGTAAACATTTTTTACCAAATAATACAGTTTTTATCAAGTAATAAACGTTCTTTATGATAAGATAAAGATAAAAATATTTATATTTATATATATAATATATTATAGGGAAATTAAAAAAAAAATATCATACGAATAAATTTTATATTCTTGCAAGTGCTTACGTTACGTCGTTGAAGCCATTATCTCGTTCATCTATTTCGATCATAAATTCGTCGAAGCGACCTCCCTCACCGAGATCTCCGCAAATAGTAAGATATCTCGCGTAAAAGAGAGAAGAGGGGTTTCCTCTTCACTTTTCGTATTTGTCCAATCGATCAGGCGCGAGGCACACGAACACACATAACTCTATTCGCTAATCGGCGCTCGTCAATGCAGCAGCTCACGTTTCCGAAGATTTTCGAAGGTCCCCCGAGCGATCGCGTCGCGTTGTGTCGCGTCGCGCAGTCTCGAATTTTATCCCTTCGCGTATAATTCAGCCTGGGTGGCAGACGTGATCGGCAAACGACGTCCGGTCCATACGCCATTCGCTATGCGAGAGAAAAAACACGAATTTCTGTGGGCTGTCTTCGATGAGCCGACGGGATAAAACCTGCTGCAAAATGCCACTTCGTCGAGCAGTGCAATGGGAATGCATGATAACATTCGAATACATTATATCTCCTCGCTTATCGATAAAAATATCTTGCTTTATACAATATCAAAAATTATGAAGCATTCTTTATCAGTCGCGATAAATCTAATTAGTTAACAAATTAAAAGACAAATTAATATTCATATATACATCAATATTTATTATAAACTTTGCAAGTAATTTTTTAATAATTTTATATTTATCATTTTATATTTGTCATCGTATAATTTTGAATTTATTTTCGTATTTATTAAAGTGAATTTTATAATAATTTAATTCGATTTCTTCGAGGTTCTTTTAATCAATAATTTTCTAAAAATATAAAGTTAGAGTGCTAAATTATTCATATTGCGTGACGTTGATCCATTAATGTTATTGTCGAAGGTAGTCATAATTAGTAAAAATGTTGTGTTTCAATGCGTTATTGTGACAGAATGACGCAGCTATGAAGGCTATGTAGATATCGATAATATAATCGATGAGGATACTTTTAACTTTGAATTCGCAATTCTTCATTATCTAATTGTTAATATAAACAAATAATAATTCCTAATGCAACTGCGCTCTTCGTTACAAGCATATTAATGCACGAGGTAGAATATGTACCAGAAAACATAACACCGCAAAATACCAGTGACGCAGTATGCGAGACACGTGTAAAAATAATCTCGATATTTGTAGGCGAACTCCGAGCGTTGGAGCAACGCAGATTGGAGATCGTTTCTTCAAAACAATGACACTGCAAAATTATTTTTAATTGAAATTATTCATGCAATGAAAATAAAATTTCGCAGACATCAGATTACAGTGATTCCAAATTATACGAAGCAAACATAAAAAGTTATAGAGTATTACAAGCGATGTCTACCCCGGACGTAAGTCAAGTGCACAACGCATTTCTCACGGTCAAGTCTTGATCGCCCTTCGAAAGGCGCATCCCCGAACACGCTTTGCAACCCCTATATACTCGAATCTCACGAGCCATTGCACTCACGGTCACACGCGACCAGGGTCGGAAGGAAACAAGAAAGAAAAAGAAGGAATTGCAGCTCCTACCTGTCACACGTCGCGGCGCTTTTGGTCGGTGCCATGCGTCATCGGCGCAAAATCGGCCGCCAGTCCGCGAGGGGGAATCGACCGGGCAGAAAGAAAAGCAGGATGGGAAGAAGAGGCGCGAGAGAACGCGCAGCGCAGCCTCGACCAGCCTGAGCCAGCAGCACCAGTGTGGCGAGATATTCGGCGAACTCCAAAATAGCAATAGCTCCGCGTCCTCCGTCGCCGTATTGCTGGCGCGTTGCTGTTTCCTCGGCGTACCAGCGACGACACGCATATACACGACACGCTACGCGACTACGTCCTGCTCGTTTCCTCTTCGTCGTCAGTCCTTCTTGCTTTTATAGTATATACTCGAGCAGTAGTATAGAGAAGCCAGCTTACCGTCCTTTCCGTTCTTCTCTCACTCGGTCACCAGTTGTACAATGTACTCCGCGCTCAACAAGATTACGTCTTCGTCGATGATATCGCTGACAATTCGCCCCAATGTATTCTCCCCCCCCGAGAGATAGCCTCGAAAAGTACTCATTCGTCCCTATTCCGCCTCTCCAGTCCGGTCTTCATCGACCTCCCCTCCGCCTCCACTGTCGCCCGCGACCCGATCTGCGGTATCTGGATATTCGTGTTGTCGTGCACGCCGATCGTACTTTGCACGCATTACAGATCCATCGATCCTCCGTCTTCTCCTCGCCACCCGCCGCTTCCTCCGCTACCGCCGTTGTCGCCGTCGCCGTCGCCGTCGTCGTCGTCGTCGCCGCCACGCCGATGCCAGCCTCTCCGTTTCGCACAGATCGTCTTATCTCGGAGTGTACGGCAGTTGGCGCATCATGGTGGGATTATCGGGGTTCTTCGGCTCTTCGGAATCGCTCTTTCCAGTCGAGGAATCGATGCTGATGTCTGACGGAGTTGGATCGAACAATTTTCGTAACGTTATCAAAGCGCACTACGAGTTTCTTCAGGAATCAAAGCTGCTGGATTATGAACAGAGGTGTTATCAAAAGCAAATGACGACGCTGAATGTTTTCAGAAAGTTATCAAATTTAAGTGGTAATAATAAACAAGTTTCGCAAATGATGGCCTGTATGGATGTATTTGAGATGTTGATCTACGAAATAAGTGTCACTGCAACATACTTTGCAGCTACTTGACCGATCGTGCTGATCTCTGATATACTGGTGTGAAAGTCATGATTTCTAGAGAACCTAGCGCGTTATCTCCCACGCCGAAAAGGAAAGGCGACAACTCATCACTTTTCCCGAAGCCGATCGATAGAGACTATTCAAAGTTCGTTGTCGTTTTCGCTTCAAATCACACCGTATTCACGATATATCAGCATTCTTGCTGATTGACATGAACAATTCTCCTAAGCAATTCCCCGGCAAATAATAATTACCCTACAGCATTCCACTTTTGATAGCTTCTCGCACATGTCAATTCGTCAATCTCTTGTGACAACTTTGCGAAAAAAACCAACCTGAATAGAAAAGACCAACTTTTGGAGCATAAGAGCTGATTTTCCTAGATCTTGGACTATCACTGTTTTCACTGTCTTTCCTCGATTCTTGTTCACATTAGATGACGAAAAATTTCATGGACTCTTGCTCCACTTTGATCATTAAAGGTACCTTCTTGAGACCGAATCCGAATTTTCTCGTTGTGCCGGTATCTTCACTTTTTCTTTCTTCTTCCTATATATCGCATACCAGTTTAGCTAAGATACGCGATTGCCAAATTGAAGTAAACGCGTAATCTTCCTTGGCGGAGCTAAAGAAACGGAGAGATGTTCGCGACTCCGCAATTCGCGCGCAACTGACCGAGGGCGAGAGTCGTTATTGGGAGCAGAGCGCCTCAGGTCTGCCCTCCTCTTTCTCTCTTTATTATGCCTCTCTCACTCTCCCTGTCTGGTTCTATCTCTCTCACGCGTGTACTATCACGTCCCCCGGTCGATCTCCCTTTCTCCCTCGTACGAATCATTTCTTCTTTCTTGCTCTCTCTCTCTCTCTCTCTCTCTCTCTCTCTCTCGCGCGCGCGCGCGCATTCTCTCTCTCCTTTCATCTCGTTTCACTCCGTTCTTATGAGAGAATCTGTCTGTCTTTGTCGTTGACGCACTCGCGGTTGGATCGTGTCGTCGATCTCCGTCGTTCTCACTCCGATTCAGTCTCTCTTCGTCTACCTTATCGCTGAACAGGTTCACTCTCGGCTCCCGTTCGCGCAGAGCAGGCGCGAAACGAACGAAACCGAAACTCAAACTCGCGGCGACCGCCTCCATCGGTTCTGTTTCTTCTTCTTCTTCTTCTTCTTCTTCTTCTTCATCTTCTTCTTGTTTCTCTTCTTCTTGGTGATGTTAGTCTTCCTCGATATGACGTTCTCCTTCCTCTCTAGCAGCGTCAAGGTGGTTCCTTTGGTTTCTTCCATTTCTTCCCATCTCTATCTTGGTCACCAATTGAGTTTCCTACCTCAATTAATTGCGTTTCCTTCTTAAATCAACTTCCATATCTTCACTTTATAGATCATAATAGAAAGATAGAAGACACGCCATGATTTCAGTTGCATTTATTTTTAATTAAATATTATTTATAATATTTCTTTCCATCGTCTCTGCTGTCATTTACTTTTTCATCTTTTCTTGTGTTCTAAATGTTCATTTGTCTTTTTGCTTTAGATGTATCTTTCTTCATCTTTACATTTTCTCTTCATGTTTCTGTCTTCTATTGAATACTATGTCTTTAATTATGATCAAAGACTCAGAATCAAATACCTTCTCCTATCTCTTGATATACAATATCTTTGCATTTCAGTTCTTCTATCTATTTCTTCTCTCTCTCTCTCTCTATTGTCTTCTTCAACACATTTCACTATTTCCTTTCTATTCCGCATCTCGCATTTTTCTCTGAGGTATTTTCTTCTTTGTTCTTCGTTTTACGCTCTCTTTCAGACATTTCGCTATCTCGATCCATCCTTCGCTTCCCACTTCATCTCGCTTTCCTCTTCTCTTCTTCATGGATAGTTATGCTTCCTTTATCGCTCTTTCTACTCTCCATCCTTGCACTTCCCTCTTCTAAACCTCTTCTTCAATCGCGGCCGTTCTCCTTAGTTCTCGCTTTCTCCATCGCATGGACAGCATATTTCTTTCGCGTTTCTACCAGGGTACTCCGTCCTTCTCTTTATAGCCACAAGTGAAGACACTGTCCAAAACTGGTTGGAGAGACGCTCCAGCACTCGTTTCGGCACCGTAATCAACCAGGCCAGACTGCCGTGCCACACAACCGTCAGTCCCACCCTCTTTTCCTCATTTCTTTGATCGTCGTTCTTGTTCTGCCTGAACACCCTTGCCCTTCCTTCAATTTCGTGAAAATGGAATCTTATAAGAAAAGACTCCAACGTATAGAAAAGATTGCAATCAAGTTGTCAAGATGTCACCTCCAAATACCATCTAATTTGAAGGAAATCAATTGTAAACTGAACGATTGCCATCTTAGCGAAAAAATTGATAAAACTCTCGTTGACAATTCTCATGTATTATTTCATTATATGGTAGAAAAATAGTATTTCTACAATTGTTTGCTACATTTTTAAATTGTGAATTTCAAATTTTTAACTTGTTCTCTCCCCAAATCTGTATTTATTCGTATTATAACATTGCTGGTTTTTGAACACTAAATTTAGAAATTCTAAGCATCGAGCAGTGAAAGACCGAATCGTCGAACAAAAATAGAATAAGTATCATGGGACGCCGAAATCGCCAGCTCCGATTTGGCGATTGGGGACGCTTCTAACGAGGCTCAATCCTTCGTATCCTGTTTGGACTTTGATGCGTGGCTCGCCATACGGTTGACGAAGATTTGCGTGTAGCGAAGAAATTAGCAAGTCGTTCTTTTGTTAGGTGAACACAACTACTCGTAATAAAAGGGCTTCAATCAGAAGGTTAATATTATTCTTATTAAAGTAATAAGATTATATGTTACATAATTATTGCATGTAATAAGGACCTTATTATATGCAATAAATAATTATATAGTCATATATAATGTTATACAGAATTTATATATTAAGAAACATAAAAAAATTTAATTTTAAATATATTTATTTATTAATAGTCTTATAATAATCTTTAAAATATATTAAATACTTGTAAAATAATTCATCAAATAGTCATTACACTTTATTTTAATAGTTATTAATTTTAATCGCATGGACATTCTCTTAATAAGCTTCAAGATGATTATCGCGTAAAGAAATAGGGGCAGTAAGGAAGATAAATGAAAGTATAATAATAACTCAACGAGCCTTCTTAGAAAGTATAAGGAAGCGAAATGACTTCCTACAAACGATCGAATTGCTTCCGATAGCGCGTCATAGAATTCAATTTCGTTTTCATTCTTAATTCAATCACATAATAATAATGACTGATATTGTCTTTGCGGTATTTCTCTCGGCTGACCGCAAAGACAGTCAATCTAAGGAAAGACTTGTTCGACAAACAGATTTCCTATTTATAATAAAGAAATTCGACTGATGATTCTATATAATATTATAATATTAAATAAATATTAAGTCTTAAATATTAAATGTTAAACATTATAAGAAGAACGACCGAATAAATCGAATAAAGAACGCCGAACGGTCAAAGTTATGTTATGAATATATTTAATAAATTTTTTGTTCCAAAATGTGATTGCTGATAATTGTCGGACTTTCAACGCAATCATTATGAAACATTTAATAACTCTTTCTAAATAAAACCCTTAAAAAACGAAAAGAAACTTAAAAAAAATCTTAAAAATCTTAAAAATAAAGATATTCTATATATATATTGAATATCTTTATTTTTAATATATGTATATATATATATATATATATATATATATATATATATATATATATATTTTTTATATTATATTAGAGAGATATATTTTGACACACAACGAAAAAATAATATAAAAAAAAATATATTAAAAC
>Ga0157364_1008491_pt1 | contig 10631 bp, 5 predicted proteins | sample AttsexASBM2_FD_111476 | JGI IMG/M metagenome (GOLD analysis project Ga0157364, IMG submission 111476) | Fungus gardens microbial communities from leaf cutter ant in Ribeirão Preto, State of São Paulo, Brazil - Atta sexdens ASBM2 | ecosystem: Host-associated > Fungi > Mycelium > Unclassified ... | reverse complement strand
TGTGTGTGTGTGTGTGTGTGTGTGTGTGTGTGCGCGCGCGCGTGCGTGCGTGCGTGCGTGCGTGTGTGTGTGTGTGTGTGTGTGTGTGGGTGGGGGTGCGTGCGTGCGTGCGTGCGTGCGTGCGTGCGTGTGTGCGTGCGTGCGTGCGTGCGTGCGTGCGTGTATGGCCTTTGTCAGAAATATAAAGTATTCTCCATTTATTTCATTTTCTTGGAAAAAAAACAGTAATAAAAGTCAAAATAAAACTAACAAAATATTAAATTTTATAAAAATTAATTTTATTTTTTAATAAAAATGTTTTTTAATTTATTTCCATTAGATATAAAATGTCAATCTATGAGAGTGCTTCATATTCATGACCAAGATTGTATTTTAGACTATATTTATAATAAATTTAAATTTGATTGAATGCGCTCTGTGTGTTTAAATTTGATTGAATGCACTAGTGCACATTAAAGTTGTAATACACAAATGCACGTAAAAATATGTATTCAATATAAATATAAAAACAAATTAAATCATAAAATCTTCAATACATTTCATTATGCTTTCAAGTAAAATTTGTATTTTATAATTCGAAATATTTGTATTTTACTTTTATATAGATTAAATCAATGTACGGCTTTTAATTTTATTTCAACCGAATTCGCTATTAGAAATATAAAATATAGATATAAAAAGAATATTTCAAATTCATTACAGTTATGATCTCAATGTACGCAAATTGAAATTCATTATAATGCACTCCGAGGTTTTCTCAAGGTTTTAATAATTAAAATTTAGCTAACGCATTAGGATAAGATCTTATTAATTATAGCATAGGTGCACCCATATAAAATATTATATAAATCCGGTAGAAATTTCTACATTTGTTACATTAAGCAGTTATTGGACAGTTATATTAAGACGATTCTAAATTAAAGACTGATTTAATAAATTCGCTGTTTTATCAACTTATACATACAAATGATTTACAACACACATGTGTACAGTTTATAAAACTCAGTAAATCATTATATGCATTAATGTCGTACACACACATGACAACAAAATTTTTATGCACTCTTCTCTCTTTTACTAAAGCTCTTAAGTTCATTTCTAAAACCATAATATTATTCTTTCATATAATCCCTGTCAGATCTAGTCCGTACAAAATTTGTTTATGTCATATGAAAAAGTATAAAACTTTTAAATCAAAAGTATGAGCCAATGTAAGAAGACACTAGATAATAATGTATGAAATTTATATTATTAACAATATTATATTATTATTAACAATAATTGACAATTACAGCCGTTTTGGCCACAATTTAGGTCATCTTCAGTAACAATGAAATACTAACAAAGAATATTGAACGTTACATTACTGGGAGTACAAATTAGTTCGATCCGTTTCCCTAAAGAAGGCTTCAACTATTGTGAATGGTTCATAGTGACAGCTGATTTTGGCGGTTTCAGAGAGATTAAACATCTGTTAATAATATTCAGTTTATATCGCTTTGAGTTTCATCACTTGATTTTTACTGTGTTTGAAATGTCAAATTTTGTGTTAACCAAGCAGCATTTGGGAGATTTTGATTTTCTACTTTAATTGGAAGAAAAGTGCGGCTGAAGCTCATCGAATGCTTGTCGAAGTTTATGGTGACACTGCTCCAACTGATAAATCATGTTAGGGAATGATTTCGACGTTTCAAGGATGGAGATTTCAGCGTTGAAGACAATCTTCGTTCTGGATAGCCAAAAAAATTCGAAGATAAAGAATTAGAGGCATTACTCGAAGAAGATCAAAGTCAAACGCAAGAGGAGCTTGCAGAATCATTGAGGGTAACTCAACAAGCCGTTTCTGTACGAGAGCCATAGGAATGATTCAAAAACAAGGAAATTGGGTACCTTATGAATTGAAATCGAGAGATGTTGAAAGGCGATTTTTCACTTACGAACAGCTGATTCAAAGACAACAGAGATAAGGTTTATTGCATCGGATTGTGACTGAAGAGAGAAGTGGATATTCTACGACAACTCCAAGAAGAAAAAATACTACGCTAAGCCCAGTCAATCGTTGCCATCGACCTCAACACCACGGACGAACATTCATGGTTCAAAGATTATGCTCTGTATCTGATGGGAGGGTCTTGTTTACTATGAGCTGCTGAAACCTGGCGATTCCATTACGGGCGATCAGCTATAATTGATTGGTTTGAGCCGTGCATTGCGAGAAAAACGGCCGGAATACGAGCAAAGACATGATAAAGTTATTCTTCTTCATGACAACGCTCGTGTCGTTAAAGTCGTAAAAAAATATTTGGAAACGCTCAAATGGAATGTTTTACCGCCGTATTCTCCGGACATTGCTCCTTCTGATTACTGGTTGTTCCGAAGGATGCAAGTCACCGATTCACTTCTTTCGCAGAAATCGAAAATTGGCTCCAAAATTGGATCGCCTCCAAAGACGAGTCATTTTTTCGAGATGGAATTCGAAAATTGCCTGAGGGATGGGAAAAAGTAGTAGGCAGCGATGGACATTACTTTAATTGATCTGTTCATTCATTTTGTTTTGAAATAAATGCACAAAAAAACGGACTGAATTAATTTATACTCCCAATAAATTGTGATATAATATGTGTAACTAAGGCGCTTTGTAAAACTAAAGATATATCAGAGATATATGTATATGAAATTTTTATACAGAACATATATTGTTACGAGTTGGCGCCAAAAATCGATAACAAAACCAAAACTGTAATCCAATCGGTTTTTTGTTTTTCGTATGAAATTGTGCAGTTCGGATTGTTTTATTAATTTTAATTCTGGAAAAGAATTTTTAAATCTGTAAAAGTAATACATACGAAATTTAAGATTAATGTAAAAGTTATTGCATTCAATCGATAAAAACAAATGACTTTAAGATTCCCTTAAAAGAACGCTGAAGTGACTAAATTATCGACATTACAGCTGTATGAAAATCTCCGAATTGACTAAACGGAATCAAAAATTCTTTTACAAGATTAAAATAAATGCAAAATTAGGAGATGATAAAGCAGACTTTATATTAAAATAGAAAAAATAGTTAAAAACTTACATAACTTTTTTGAATTTTATTATAAAGTCTATTGTATTACCTTCTAATTTTCTATTTTAATTCTGTGAAAGGATTTTTTATTCAGTTCGGAGATTTTCATACAACTGTAATGTCGATAATTTAGTCACTCTAGCATCCTCTTAATAAGATCTTAAAGTCATTTGTTTTACCGATTAAATGCAATAACTTTTGTATAATATAATAATTACTTTTGATAAAACTGCATATCACCGATAATGTCACTGATTTCAATGATCTTGACATATGTTGTCAAGGGCATGACCCTAAGTGACTTCCAACAGATTTTAACTATCGCTCATTAGTTAAAAAGTTATTAACAAAAAAGTTTGAAAAATATAATATCTCTTTTCTATTATATGAAACAAAAATGAATAAATATTAAAAACAACAGATGCATTGATGACCCTTGATTTTGATATATATTGTCAAAGTCATAGCCCTGAGTGATTTTCGGAAGGTTTTAGCTCGCGCTCCTTATTTGTTAAAAAGTTATTAACAAAATAAATTTTATAAAAAGAGCACAAAATTTATCCCATCCTTCCTGCTTACAGGAATTAATGATTTCCACCACTCCTTCCCTCCCCCCGCCCCCTCTCCTGTCTAGAAACATATAACTTATCACGCGAACTAAGGTCTACCTCACAATTAGATAAGGATTAAATCTGAATTAAATCGGCGTGGGGATGCAAGGGAAGGGACAGAGCCTTTTCCCCGCCCACGTGTTCTTCCACTCTTTGCTTCTGGAGCAAAACAAGATTAACAATTGTTCTATTCCAAATAATTTCATGTAGAAAGAGGGACTCCTCCTCTCTCTGAATTCCCAGCTCGAACCTTGACTTAACCCAATCCTTACTTGATTATGAAATGGATCTCAGTTCGTGTCGGAAGTCGTGCGTCCCTTGGCAAGGGGGAAGAGAAATGAAATTCGCTTCGCGTGGAAAGTCGTACGCTCTTACACAAGGGAAGAGATGGGATGAAAGTCGCTTCGCATGAAAAGTCGGACACCTCTTGACAGGCGGAGGAGAGATGAAACTCGCTTTGTGTGAAAAGTTGCCCCTTCGCAGGAGAGAGGTGGGATGAGCTTCCTTTCCCATGTGCTCATAAGCAGAGGGGGAGGAGGAATGAATCTTACTTTGCGTGAAGAGTTAAATATTATTAATTAAGGAAAGGATAGAATATTACTTAATATTGTATAGCAGAAATGCAATGTTATTTTTCAAATTTTTTTGTTAACTTTTTAACGAATAACGAGCAATGGTTAAAATTTGTCTGATGACTTAGAGTCATGACTTTGATATCATATGTCAAGGTGATTAAAATCGATGATACAGTTTTATCTCATTTTTTTCTTTTTTACAGATTCATAAATTGTTTAAATTTAGATATTACTTCTTTATCCAATATGACGTCAGATTAGTGATGTTTACTTGATAAAAGTTTTGTTTCTGTATTTTACAATCTGTAGTTTAGGTAGTTGTATCGCAAAATGATTTTTCTTAAGATTTGTTTGAAGCTTTTAGTATTTGAAGATAATGATATTTCTCTATACATACATTTCATTTTGTGGGAGGGGGGGGGAGTAACCAAGCATGTTCAAAAGATAATTCGAAGTTAATATTTTTAACATGTGCAAGGAATTCCCTTGAGAAGCGATAATACATTTTCATAATTATAGCAAAAATGGTATTTAAAAATTCACTCAAAAATTAAAGGATTATACCATAGATAAATATAATACGAATCTCCTAAACCGAAGAAAATGGAGAATAATCAAACAAATAATAAAAAATCGTAGAAAGATACTTTATTACTTCACTAATATCCATCGCATATCAACTCATTCATAAATACCGATGCATAGAGAGGAAAAATTACAGTTAAAAAATTATTTATAGTGATTTATAACAATTTTTAAATAGTAATTTTTTTTCTCCACTGAACGGCGTCCTCATGCACTGGCGCTTCGAGCGATTGCCCTTTTCTACCCGGCCCCCAGGCCGCCTCTGTGCGATATAATCACCTTAAGAAATTGTGGTCCACAAATAATTTACACGAGTAAACAACGTTTTTAGAATTAGACATTTAATTAAAACGCTTTTATTCTACGAAAATATATGTATATGTGTGCATGAGATATTGATGTAATAATATACCATAAAGATATGTCACGTCACATTTTATTGATAGAACAGCAATTTCGTCGGAACTCTCTTTCGGACTTTCTTTACTTTAGGATCCCCTTTCTTCTATCTAGTAACTGAGAAATAAAGAAAAAAATACTTAAATTCTCAATGAAAATGTAACGATTTATCTACACACAATTTTATTTTACACACTTACTTTTATTGTACACAAAAGATGTGCAAAATTTGAACTCATTTACTGAACAAAAACAGGACAATAAATAAATTGTACATTTTAATTAATAACGATCTATTAATACTAAATAATAACTACCACAGTAAACAGTATCTACGCAAATTATACATATTTTTATTATAGAAAAACTTCAATCATTGAATAAAACTCTATTAGGTTCTTGTCCATTTCCTACTTCTTGTTAGAATTGTTACAACTAAGTAACAACGAGAATATTAATCAGTAATTGAATAGATGTCTAAGAAAACTGTATACATTTCTACTAGGGAAATGCATATAGAATGACTTTTCTCAATTAACGATGAGAAGATTGCGGTAATGATTAACAATTGTTAATCATTATAAAAATTGCAAGTAGATTACGATTGTTTATAAATTAAATCTCATGCTTCCGTTCATAAAACCGCACACACTGATTCGATTTATAGTCCAAATATATGAAAATACATTCTCGATGCTTGTTTGATTATTTTCAATAATTACATTTTACGATAAATGTTTAATATCGCTTTGAAGAAATAACTACAATGTACTAAAATTAGAAAAAATTGCTAATGTTGTAACTAAAAATACAAACTTAAATTATATGAAAAATATTTATCAAGAATAATAATTTATCAAGAAATTAATTTAAATTTAATTATAATTTAATTATAATCTAAGTAATAAAGTAAAAAGATTTTTGTCGAGTGAGCAACTTATATTCTTTTTACTAATTTTGTTCCATTATCGCAAGTGATTTTAATTACGATATCGATTAATATTTATTAAAAATGATACATGACTTTTTTGTCCTTCGTCGTTATAACATCGCTTGTTTTTAATACAACAAGGCAGTACATGCTTCTTCTTATCCGTATCGCCGTGTGATTAAAATGGTTCATCGGACATGCTCATAAAATGTCAGTCGCCACTTAACACGACCTTTCCGAGTGCACTTAGCACACGATCGATAGATATTAAATCAATGCCATATAATCACACAAAACGAATTGAAGTGGAAATTTTACTCCGGACCGTATTAACTTACGATGCGTAATAGAATTATTGTTGGCATATGACATAAAATCGATGTGATTGTCTTCTAATCTTGACAGCGTCATAATTAAGATATGTCGTTCTTCATTCTGTTTATCGTATTTATTATTTTTAATTGAGTTTCGAAATTGTAAATTGATTTAAATGCAAATTTCTTGCTACGTAAATCGCGAGGGAAGACGAATAATTATAAAGAAAGAAAATTCAAGCTAATTGTAAGCTATAGATGAGAATTTCAATTTATTTGGCTGAATTGGCCATGGCGAATATCGATGAATGCGTCTTGATACTTTTATTATCCCGTCCTATTTTTGATTTTTACGATCGCTTTATTGCGCCCGATTACTGGGGCAAAATCGCTGTTCGCGATCTTATATTGTATCTTCGTCACAGCTTCGTAACATCCAAGAGCACAAACTCGTGCAGGAATGTTCTTTCATTTTCAACATGAAGAAAGATCTTCTTTCGGATATTTCATTCAGTGACGAATATTTTATGCTATCGAATTATTTTTTTTTTAATCAAATATCTTATTCATATTATTAAATACAAATATTTTATATTGAAGCACAATAATTTATGTTAAAACATTGCGTTCGAATTTATTGGAAACTGGAACATGTGCAAATTGTTTTGTTGAATTCGAGATTATCAATTTTATAGATTATGATTAGTCATCCTTCTCGTAATCAATATTTTAAATTATTGAATATCAAATCTGTTTCATTTGTACTATTTTTACTTCATTTTGCGTTACCGTTGTCAATTTATGTCTAATATAAATGTGGAAGCATAATCCATTAATGAATAAATTAATTTTTGTTTATTGAAGAAGAGCGATAGCTTGTGTTTGATAGTGAAATTAATAATAATAACATTATAATAGACATGACAAGATAACAAATTAATTTTTATACATTATAAGTATTATTACACAGTTGGTTATAAATATTATTACACAGAAAATTTAAGTGGAACATTTCTCACGTATCCTAAACAATCCAATTAAATTTTTATGTTCATTTAACACAAGATGAATATATTAGAAAGTAACACAAATATTATGTAAAATTAACATAAAAAATATAATTTGTAAGTAAATTTCTAGATTAAATTTAACATTGATATTAGATATATGAAATTAATGTATTTTATTCATTAATTTTTAAATTTATGTTTTAGAATATGTATTATTTTTATCTTATTTGTTACTTATAAATTAAAATTATACAATAAAAAACATTTTGTATTTACGTTAATACAAATCCTTGTTAAAATTTTTGTGTTGAATTTTTAACATATCCGAATTTTAATTTAACATAATATGATTGTGTTATTTGAATATTTTGTGTTAAATTAAAATTTAATATTTCTCAGTGTTAAAATAACACAATTTATAGGTAAGTAAACAAATAACATAAAAATAATGTAATTTTAAAATATAAATTCTAAGAATAAATGAATAAAATATGTGTTCATTTATTGTTATAAATGTTAATTTTACTAAAGAAATATATTCTGTACAACTAGTTATATATTTTATATGTAAATAGGTATATACAAATATTTTATGTTATTTTCTCTTTGTAACAGTAAATATCTGTTAAATTTGTATACTGCATATGTTAAATATCACCGATAATCAAGGCTACAAATGTAAAAATGTAAAAATAGCATCTAATTTCAGTTAAATTTAACATTATAAATGTGTCAATTTAATATGAAATTTTTAAGTTGTTTAATTGTCAAAGTATTACGCTTCTTGTGTAATTTTATAAATAATATTTACTTTCTAACATATTCATCTTATGTTAAATTAACATAAAAAACTATGTGACACATGTGAAATATGTTAAATTTAACACAAAATTTTTTACTATGTAGAATTGTGTTTAATACTAAAAAATATTTAATATAAAATCAATTATAAAATACTCTGTAAATTCAATTTAACACAAAATATATTCAAATAACATAATCATTATATTAAATTACATAATCATTATATTTAATTAACATTTGGATGTAAAAATTTAACATAATTTTAACAAGGATTAGTTTAATATAAGATGTTTTTTACTATGTAATACATTGTTGAAAACTTTAGGTGTGCATTTTTTGTCTAGTTGAGTATCGCAAATTTTAATTGTATTTTTTAACATATCTGCTTTCTAAATTTTAGCTTCATTTCAGATTTTTATGATTCATTTTTAGTATCCCTTTGTATCCAAACTTTGCTTCCCGCATTTATCAAGTCATGAAGTCGAACCGATGAATTCAGGCGGGCCAGAGGCGAATGTTTTCTGAAAGCACTCTTCGACATCGTTGCGCTCGCTGACTGAAACAGATCTCTTCGTCTTGAGCGCTTAGTTTTGCCGCGTGTACGCGAGCATGCGGAATCGTGGTGAGAACGCGGAGAGTCGGCCGAAATTAGATCACTTCGCGAAGTCCGCTGGAATTCGTTCAGCGTCCCCGAAAGTCACTTGACTGGAACGAGCATATTTTCCTGCACAACACACAAAATATAATAGCAGCGACAATTGCCACGTAATTTGATTTTTCTAAGGGAAACGAAATGATTGTTCAGTTGAGGAATAGTGTCGAGGAAGATTTCATGATATTTCTCAAAAATATCTTTTTTAATTGAATTTGACTAAAGCCGGACTTTTCCTCGATTTTAAAGATTTCAATTGAAAAGTAAAATATTTTATATCGTGTGAGAGAATTCAATACAGTCGTAATCTCTTGTGATTTGTTGGAAATTAATGGACTGGAATTCGAAAACTCGAAGGTTCCTTCTAATTGTAAGTCTATTTTAATGAACATCACCGTTACTTAAAAACACTTTAAATCGATCTTTCTGCGAGAGCTAACACTCAAAATGTGATTAGAGGAAGCTTTATGAAATTTGCTGAAATTTACTTGACATTTCCAAAGATGCCTAAGGCTATCCGATTGGAATCAGTAGTCAACATTCAAAATTTTTGTTTTAACACTATACAATCGCACTATATTATCGTCGGTACTTCGAAGTATCGAAAAACTCTTACCAGGAAATTTTTCAGAATTACATAAAAATCGATTACAAAAAAATTGAAACGGTTTAAACTCTCCTGCCATATTGAATTGATTAATTTAAGTTCAAAGCAATCTTTCAATTCCACATAAAATCACAAAATTGTAAATTGTAGCAAATCTTATTGCTTGCTAGAGACATTTGGAAATTAGAAGTAATAATGTAAATTGAGCATAAAAGTGCTACTCAAACAATAGTTCTACTGAATAATTTAATAAAAATGTTCATGACCGATGTAGCGAGTTAGTATTAAATTTTTAAATAATTTTTAAATTTTTAAATAAGAAGAATATCTCTTTAAACATACACATTCAATGCTTCTTCAGTTCTATTATATCTCGAAAGCTTGGACTTAAATACTATTTCGATCGAGAGTGAGACCTTTTGTATGCAAGAATCACGGAAACAACAAATACACAGACTAATCGATTGAACTTTCCATAAAGACGACATAAAACTTCCTCTTTGTCCTCATGAAGATGTTTACGAAGCTTTCCAGCATTCGACAGATGTTTAAACAGAAAATATGATCGTACTTTACATTTAGCATAAAGATTTTTATATTCGATTTAACATAGAATTTTTCAAGTTAATATTTATAAGGATATGTAAAGTCGACTTTTTAAAGTCGAACATATGTTAAATCCGATCCGATACGATAAATAATAAATTTCTTTCTAAATCTTTCATTTTATGAAAGATTACTAAGTAAACAACCATTGAATCGAGAACAGAGAGAAACTGATGGGAGTTTGTGGTGCGTCCCACATATTTTCTTTTTCGAGATATCAGACGTGTAAAGAATTCTTTGAAGGTAACATTTACTTTGCCTCTAGTGTTTGCTGTCAACTGCAAGTACTTTACAACTTTGGAAATTTCAATCAACTACGGAAGTTCCTAATATGAATATCATAATATGAATTTTATTCCTCGCATCGGATACTTCGAAGAGACACTTGGAAATCGTTTAGCGAGGAAGTTCGAAAAAACGCAATAGTGAAACAGATGGTTTTCGCAACATTGTTTATTTTCATCCTT
>Ga0157364_1008490_pt1 | contig 10631 bp, 5 predicted proteins | sample AttsexASBM2_FD_111476 | JGI IMG/M metagenome (GOLD analysis project Ga0157364, IMG submission 111476) | Fungus gardens microbial communities from leaf cutter ant in Ribeirão Preto, State of São Paulo, Brazil - Atta sexdens ASBM2 | ecosystem: Host-associated > Fungi > Mycelium > Unclassified ... | reverse complement strand
TTTTTAAAATAAATTATTAAAATGATAATGACTTTAAAATAAGCTTTTTATTTAAAAAATTAATTAATTATTTATTACTAATTATTTAATTACTTTAGGAAAAAATTATAATAATGTCATTCGGTACATTTTTGACGATGATTTTGTGATAAATGTTTGATATAACAATGATTTTTAAATAATCTTTTTAGTTAAAAAAGTTAGTTAAAAAATTAATTAAAAATTTCAATTATGTCACACACATATCAAGAATTTATATAAAATCATCACAAAAAGTGTATTAAATCATTGATTTTTCTTAAAATAATTTCAGCTTGATATCATCTTAATCTTTTCTATTAAAATTTATATCTATATTATAATTGTGTCCTGAGTAGCTTTTTCAACTTTGTGTCGCAAGGGAAAAATGGGATTGTCCATCACCGCAATAACACTTGAAACAGCAATTGTGAAACAGGATTAATAATACAGGATTAACATGATAAGATGATAATGACACATCTCCCATGGGTGTCGCGCGTAGTTTGTTTCGGTGAACAAAGATAGGTGAACAACCGGTAATTGCATAATCGGAGAAAGTGATTGCGAAACAGGTCGATGCAAACGCCCTGACTTAAGCACGTGGCCCAAACGCGATGGTACCATGCTAATCGTTATGTCATAAACTGACGAAAGGTCCGAGACTTCTCGTCCAATCGGCTGACGACACAACCGATCTGCTCCTTTCTAACGAAGTGAAAGAGATAAGCACATTTCTTCCGGACACCTTCGCCATTGAACAGAAACTGTGTTAGCCGGTCACCAAATAGTATCGTCTGGCGATTCGAAAGAAAGTGAAAACACGCCGTACCGCGCATATGCTGCATAATTAAATTGGAAATTGTTGCAGAAAGATAATAACTAAGAATAAATAACTCTTGCTAAATATGTAATAACACGCTCAACGCAAAATTCCGAAAGAGGAATCGTGTATTTCATTAGGAAATATAATTTGCACACGACAAACATACCCACACAACAAAAATTCAAAATTTTACATATTTTTACATATTTTTACATAATTTTACATAATTTTACATATTTTTAATTAAATAGATCTTTTTTATTTTTCTCACGTTTTATTTTTTTGAACTGCGAAAAAAATACGACGATGAAAGAAAAAAAACCTAAAAACCACAGTCTTAAAACTTTTTATGAATATATAAAAATATCAACAATATTTTCAGGTGTCTGTAAGTCTAAATAAATCACTAACGTCTTTCGAACAAAAGCAAGATGGGAGCAGTCGAATGGGTAACCGATGAGAACAATTATGAGTGCCCTCTCTCAATGGAAACTCAGAAGATAGCGAAAGAGGAGCTCAGAGAGGACAAAAACACCAGAGATCAAGCTCTCGAGCAGATGCGCAATTGGATCAAAATGAATCCGCGCATTCAAAATTGTCGTCTCGGTGAGGCTACATCATCAAATAGCAATCAACGCGAATATTAGCGTAAAGATAAATTAGCCTCAATTTACGGAAAAAGAACTTGTAAAAAACACAGTAATTTGATTAAAAATTCAATTAAATATTCAATATCCAATTAAAAATATAATTACATTGATAATAACGAATTACATAAGTTCGTAAGTGGCCATAATTGCTCCACGATTTTGTAAGTCTATAGGAGTATAATTTTATAGATATTTTAACAAGCATTCTCGAATTTGATATATATCAATAGTTAAAAAATGTGTGGTTAATTTGTCATCTTTTATTAGATGCACGATTTTTACTAAGATTCTTGCGATGCAAGAAATTCAATGTCCCAATGGCTCAGGAGGCTACTGAAAGATACCTGCTGCTTCGTCAGGTGTATCAACAAGCATTCCACACATTGGATATCACAGAACCGAATATGGAAGAGTTATTATCACTGGGGTATTTTTATGCTATTATTTTATGATATTGTTTCATTAATCATAGAACTCTTCAATAAACAAAATTTTAACAATGTTACTAGAATGATATATTTTAAAAATAATTTAATAATGTATTAAAATAAGCTCTAATGTGTGAATAACAATTCAAATATATATGAGGGACTATCGGAGCTTAGCTAATTAACGTGTGCTAATTTAAATATACTCTGTTCAATGTTCATTATTTGTTATATGTAATTATGCAGTTGTAAATTGCAGTTATTTAATTGATCCAATTCCGGAATGAATAGTACATTTAATGTAAAGAAAATACATTCATCTATACAAGTGATGTGTTCAAACTGAATGAAATAGAATGAAGTAAAGAAATATTCTTAAGATTAAAATTTGATATTTACTGATGCTGCCCACAGTAAAGCAAAAACGTATGAAATAAAAGAAATGGAAATTAAATAATTATCTACATTTGATAATTTGTTCACCAACTGCGTGTGATTCTCAAAATATATATGTTCATTCTTATCTTAATTTATTAGTTTAATTAAGAGAGTCTAAGAATTTTTAAAATATAATTTGGTTCGATGTTGTCTCGACATTTTGTATTACATATTATAACATACATATTATAATTACATATTATAATTTATTTATTTGGAATAATATTATTAAAATATATTTTTAATATTTAAAAAATATTTATAAAATGTTATATAAGAACATGCATAAAAAATTCATATAAAATTAATGGCGCTCACTAAACACTAACTGATTAGTTTTCTTTGCTGAACGCAGCCAATATTTCAAAATGTTAATTTAGATTTTTTTTATTTACTGGATCGTTTTACAATCTTTTCTTTTAGATATCTCTTCTTTTAGATCTTCTCTTTTATCTTTTCTTTTAGATATCTCTTTGCTGCACCCGGCCGTGATGCAAAAGGTCGTCGTGTTATAATCGCTAGACCAGGTATATGTTTGTCACTTTATATTATACTTTATATGTATAGAACGCTTGAATGTTATTACATAAATGTTATTATATAAACTTAATACGTAAAATAAAACAACAGATATAAAATATTGAAAATATTCGGAATTTTGCACTTCTCCCGTTAATTTGTTTATTTCAATAAAATACTATTTATTACGTAATTATTTTATAAAAACTGTAAAACAGTTTAAAAGTGCACAGCATAAAAATCTATACATAATAATTTTATATTTCTCTTCGTCACGTTTATTGATCGTTCGTATATGTAATTTCCGTCCAAGGCGTATTTGATCCTCACAAATACACGAACGTAGACATGTGCAAAATCCATGCTATCACTTACGAAACGTTAATGGAAGATGAGGAGAGTCAAGTGCGTGGCTATGTTCATTTCACCGATGGTGCTGGTGTTAGTTTCCCTCATTTGACACTGTTTACTCCCAAAGAAGCAGTGCGCATCGTAAAAAACGGCGAGGTAAGATAAAATATATGTAATCGTAAATATATTAAATTGACATAATAAGCTTAATGAATGAAATCAAATAGACAATAAATTTAATAATGGGGAGTATTAATCCAAACTTATTATTTTTTAATTCTCTTTTTTACTCGCAAGTTTTTTTTCTAATGGAGTAGTATTATTGTAAATTTACTTAAACGTTTTTAAGTTAAATATAGACGTTTAAATATTTGCGTAAATTTTCTGTGACATTTAAAGTTTAATCCATTTTTAAATTTTGTCTAAAATTCTTCATTATTTGCTTCATTGCTTTAATTACTTAGGATAATATTTTTTTTACGAATAATGTTAGATAATTATGTCTCTTTTATTTCTGACATATATCTTATTTAACCAACAAAACTATTATGTTTGATTTCCGCAAAAATGTTTTGTTTTCTTCATTGAGATATAATCGATTTAGCTGTGAGTTGATCAAAGATGTCACGTAATAAAATTTCATGACATTTTTCAAAACATAAGACGTAAAAATCGGTTTTACCTATTATCTTTTATCTATTACGAAATTGACTTAAAAGTTAAAAGGTTTTTAAGAATCTATTTAAAAAGAATAGAATAAAGCTTATTAAGTATGAAGAATTGAGTTATGAAGAATATAAATGGATTTCTATTAATTACAAATTATTGAAATAGTCTTTTTTTTCTGTTATATTAACAGATCAATATAGAAATATACGTTTGCATAAGTATTTTATTATTTAACTAAGAAATACTTTACTTTCTCGAAAAAGACTTCTAAAAAAATATTAAAAAAGTTTACAAATGGAATCAAATTTTATTCGCTTTCACTAGTTTGCAGCAAAAACATTACTTTGAACCAGATGAAGTGTTTTTTATACATAGATTTGAATGTTAAAAACGATGCCAAACAAAAAATCAAATTTCTTTAGCATGTCCAAAATAATTGACCTTAATGAACAAAAAAATTGGTTTCTTTTTAAGCAACATTTGATTTTTTTGTAAGAAATTATAATAATTGTATATTTTTAGATAGTTTTTGATTAATGTAAATACTGATAATTATAGAAGAAATTTTATCTTCGTAGAGACAAATTTGATCATGACCGATTCGAGAAATTCACGCCACGTCATTATTCTTTCTTATAAATATTGGGTTGTCCGGAAAGTTCGTACCGCAAAAGATTTAAATTTAATAAATGTATACTAAAATTTAAATCTTCTGCGTTTCAATTTTCCTTCACAATCGGCATTCCATGTTGTTACGTATTTCAAATTTCACATTTTTAATAACAGTAATTGTTTTTATAACAGTAATTACGCATAAAATTAGAAATGATAAAATTATATAAACTAAAAATTTAATGTAAATGTGGTTCTTTATCTAATAAAATTAAATGTTTGTCGAGAATGTGTATGTAGCTTGCATGCAAATTTTAATGTTTTAAATTATTTATATAAATATATTAAACAAAATAATATAATATATGAATATATATAAATTAAAGTTCTAACTGAAATGATAGAGTATAATGGCAATATAAAAAATTACTTTTTGTATTTCATCTACGTTTTGAAACAGAAAATGTTTTGAGGTAAAAAATTGTTTTTGTTGTTTGTTCACGCAATTATCATAATTTTAAAGAAGAAATTGTGTAATGTGTATACTAAAATAATAATGGTAACGATGACAATAATGATTCGTTTTTAGCGCACTGTACCGATGAGACATAAAGAAGTCTATGGGATCAACTCACATCCCTCAGTAAAATTTGCCTTGGATTTCGGGATGTCATTGATTTCCGAAAAGATCAGAAATCGCGTGAAGATTTATACGAGCCTCGAGGACGCTATTAATCACAAGCTCGATGTCACTATGCTGCCTAAGGAGTACGGCGGCACTATCCCCATGAAAGAGATGATTGGTAATTCATTTTCATATAGTACTCTTTGAGCATTATACATCGTGTTTCTTGTTTCATCGTAGAAAAAGATAATAAAAGTAATTAAATCCTCTTTTCAATGCAGATCTATGGCGGAAAGAATTATTGGCAATGAAATCGACATTACTGAATAACGATAAGATGAATGTCTATCTTGAGCTATACTCGGAGAAAGCACGAGAAGGTGCGGTCTCGGCATTGAAGCAAGGATTCGGTTGTTCCAGTGTGGGATCCAACGATACTACAATGTGCGGTATAAGTGGCTCCTTTAGAAAGCTCGAAGTCGATTAATATCTTAAATGTTCTTATAAATACATTTTCTACTTAGAGATAAGCAGCACGGGATCATGATATAGATTTATTTTGGAAATCGCACAGATTTTTAGATTAGTCTTGGTATCAAGAGAACGTAATTTTATTTTTGTATTATGTATATTGCATAATATGCAATATATACATGTGTATTATTTAGAATCGCACTATATATCGGATATTGTACATAAGTTTTCATTAAGGTTTTACAATTAATGCAGTAGAGAAAATACAACAGAAAAACATCATTAATTTTTGGCCTATTCGTAAGATATTTGACAGACACTTTTATGAGGAAATCCATTTGCCAATTATTTTACGAATCTTTGCTCTAGCTGCTTTCAAATTGTCCGGATCCGTAGCTACATCGCTATATATATCACGACAGTGTGATGATCCTTTAAAATAATCCACTATTATATTATCTTCTTATATTAAAAAAAAAATGCAGAGTTCTAATATGTTTCTCAATATATATAATTGCATAATTACCATTAATGACAATAGCAGGTGAAAAGGCATTTAGATCTTGCAATACCGATAACGGATGCCATGGATCGCTATTTCCATTCGTGAAAATGACATTTCGTAAATCCGGTAATTTTCCTCCGTACATTATATTCGTCCTTCTCACATGTGAATCCAGTATCTTTTTATTATAACTAAAATTGAGTTTAGCTTTCTCACTTTGAAAATAATTCAGTATTTTATTCGACTATAATTAAATAATCATAAGTACGATAATAAATTATTTGAAGAAATCTATTATGAAGACATATAATAGGCATATATCACGCATATTTGTACAAATTATGAACATGGAAATAAATGACACTTGAGCAAGGAAAATATTAGGTCGCTATTTTTTAAGTACTTACTAATCGCCATACAAATCGGTACACAAATTGATAAAATAATTTAGGGGAAACAGCTTTCCAAAGATTGATTTATTTGAGTTTGTCGTTTGATAGTAACCATATTCCATACAGGTCTGATGATACCACTGTCTCACTGTACAATAAGCATCATCCCTTGTTGTACAATACGTGTCACACGTGTCATATATGATGTGCAATTATTTTGTTAGCTATTTCAACTCACTGATACTCGTGGCTGCCGGCGAATCCCATGAAACTTCTCGATATGTCTTTAAAAAATTATTATAACTTACATCATTACATTTCTCCTGATTCGAAAAGATGCGTGCGAGTCTCTGTAGGGGGCTACCTAAATGTTTAGCTGTCATTTTATTACACAATGCCGCGATTCCTGTTTCACTATTCTCGATTTTATTATACTGAACGACTCCAGCAAATATCTAAAATTCAAATAAAAATGAATAGAAACAGATAGAGCAATATCTTCAATTATTCACGTACCTCTGACAGCATATTCATGAAGTAACCAAGATCATTAGGAGACCTTACGTCAGGCACGTGACATAATCTAACTCGATATTAATAATAAAAAAATTAATAATAACACAAAATTATAATTTCTGATTATTATAAATTATTTTTCCTCTTCATCTTATTGTTCGAGCACAAATTAGGTATTAACAAATAGCACGTGAATTCCAAATCATGTTTACATGCTTACTTGAAGAGAAGTTTAAGTTTATGTGGACCGGTTCGTATGGCTAATAATTCCTCTACCGATACGAATGCAGTTTTAACAGATTCAACGCATTTTTTACTGTATTTGCTGAGCGCATCTGTCACAACCTCGAAATATTCTATGAAATATCAAATAATTTTAGTAATATTTTTAGGGATTATCGATCAAATAATTTACCATAAAAATCAGCCTTTGCCCGAACCGGAGCACTGCTGGCTAAGGCTCCCTGTGAAAAATATTTTTCTCTAATTTACCAATCCTTCTCCATCTTTAAGATATAAGTATATAAATAAGAAAATAATATAAACAATACTTGGATGAGATGTGGGTATTTGAGGCGTGCCCACGCCGCCATATTTCCAGCATAAGAGCCACCAACTACTATTACGATACTCTTTTCTAAGTTCTTTTCCTTTTTCTTCGTTTCAATAAAATAAGCAAGATCGGCGAGTGCCTGATCGGCATTTAAGTATTGTAAATTCTGCGTGCTAATGTCTCTAAATTTGTATCGTGCAATCAGTTTAAAAGATCGGTTAGTTTAAATGTCAAATGATAAAGAACTAGACTTATTATAATTTAGGAAATGGAAGTAATTGCCGTTAGTTAATTATTTAATTATCTCAATTAATAGTAATAACAATTTGATAATGACGTTGTGAATTTTTTATGATGACAATGTAACACCAGAGTTGGAATAGTTATATTTTTCGCAATAAAATTGTTTACAGATTTTACAATAATATATTAAGATCGTTCTAAGATACTTATGAGCTTCGAATTATTAAATTGCTATAGTCAATTTAACTTGCGATATTACTACTATAAATAGTTGTTCAATGGAGTTTGCCTTTCAAGATTGAAAAGTCATTTTAGTCCACAATTTAAAGAACTACATATGTACGTAGCATATAAATTTACATAGAATTATACAAGCACTTAAGATCCATCAGCTAAAAGGCATTTACCTCTTAATTGTGTATTCACATTTATAGTCTTATATAAGCTTCTTAGTTTAATATAGTCAATAATCACTTATAACGAATTAGAGAGACCATTCATTACTGAAAAAAATAACTCGCAATTTTTAAATTGTCGCTTTTTAATTAATAATCATTTATAATGTTACTTATTACTTTTTTTCAATAAGTAACGCGTAATAGTCTTCCTTTCCTAATCTTAGCGTAACCTCAGCGTTTAGTTCATCATTACAATCATAAAAATTGCAAAATCATTATTAAATTATTATTATAAAAAGTAAAAGTAACTGTAAAAGTAATAGGAAAGTAACTCCTCCATTTCCTGCTATAATCACGGATAAATGTGTGAGATTATCAAAAAGTCACAGTGATATTACGTTATTATTTTAATCTGTGAATATTACAGCATGGGAGTGTCACAATGAAGTGCAATTTTTATCACAGCTTCATATAATGATAGCGATATCTCACATGTGACAAAGCAGAAACTTGCACGTCATTATGACTCTGCTATGATGTCACTGTTACACTTGTGACAAAATGGACATTCGCACGTCACTATGACATTTACTGTGATGTTACCATGACCTTTTTTGCTATGGAGAAAGCGCTACGGATTACATACTTCGTTGGTCTGCTCTGTCCATAGAACCGATGTTCGGTGTAATACATCAAACCGTGGTATTTTACGCCGAGTTCGTACATTAGTCCACCTTGCAAAAATCCATTCGTTATCTCCCATTCTCCGCCGATCATGATCAGGATAGGGCCATTTTTCTTCAGAAATCCAGCGTTTTCTTTGTAACGCTATACAGCAATCGATTAATGTTAATTAAAAAAATTAACATTTTAAGTAAAACAAGCTTTTTGAATAACGATGATAATTACCATTGACCAAGTGCGATTGTCGCGATGATTGAAATGATCGAGAGGCTGAGTGATCCAACCTTCAACTATATTCTTGTTTGCACCTTTTGTTAATAATTCTGGCTCCTCCAAACCTTTAAAAGTAAATCCTCGAAAACCTACCCCGTTGACGAGGGGATGGACTGAGCACAGAACGAACAATACTTTTAATGTGATCATAATACGTTTTTCGTTCGCAATTGTATAGCAGAGAGAAAGTTTTGTATACTTTAAAGTATACTAGATTAACGCTGAAATGCGACTGATTATTAATTGTCATTTCTTTTAGTTATGGCTAGCAGTACAAATCGATACGATATCTTTCATTAATGATCGATAACGCTGACACTTTATTGCATTAACTACTCTTAGAGGAAACGAGAAACAATATTTCGATAATAAGAAACAGCAAAAATGATCTGATAATTGAAGAATCAACTATCAACTAGAATGTGCGATTGCTCGAGGATAGATATTTGTGTATATCGCACGATAAAAAGTATCATTTTAGCTAAATACACAAATTACGTAACATAATAAAATAAAAATTGAATTCAAGCAGAAACTATTCTGAAATTAAATAAAAAGCATAAATATTCGACAAAGATTTTGTGAACACAACTTTTAACGTCGGCATTTAATGCAACTAAATTTTGTATTCATTCTGCATTTATGAGACTTTATCCTTTTTAATTAATTAATTTTATTAAAAATAAAGATACTATATGTTTACACGTTGTTATCAAATGTTTGATATTTAATATTATATGTAATCGAATACATTTTAATTATAATTTTTTCTAACATTATACGTTGTATTATTTGATTATTTCGCTGCAAATATAAATGCAAAAGAGAGAACTATAAAGCCGCACCAAAAGAATTATTAAAATTAATGAACAATCCACATAAAAATCAAATTAGAAATTAGTTAGAAAGTGAAAGTGATCAAGAATTCTGATTATTGGCTAGATTTTAATTCTCAGTTTGAGTGGATATAATAACTTTTAAAAATTATGTTTCATTTCCTGATCATAATTTCCTGATCAGGATTATTTTTCTTAAAAATATGGAATTTTCTTTGTAAAAGTCGATAAGCATTAAGTAATTACAAATTATATAATTACAAACGTGTTTTAAATAAGATGGTTGGATGACAATTATAAATAATATTATCAAGTGATATTAAATAATATTATCAAAGGAATAATTCAATCACTAATTATATATTTGCTCGCATTTTTTGTTAAATGCGAGCTTCTTCAAATCTTCAAAAATGAATTCTTTCAAACAAGGATCAATCTGTACTTAGTACTTTCTCTTTGCAATTATATTGTCCGGAAAGTTCGTGCCGACTAACCTATATAATTTAATATACACTAAAATTTAAATCTTCTGCGGTTCAATTTTCCTTCAACATCGAACTTTCCGGACAACCCAATACAACAAAAAAGAATATTTCAATTATCCCTTTAAAGCAGATCAGA
>Ga0157364_1008489_pt1 | contig 10633 bp, 7 predicted proteins | sample AttsexASBM2_FD_111476 | JGI IMG/M metagenome (GOLD analysis project Ga0157364, IMG submission 111476) | Fungus gardens microbial communities from leaf cutter ant in Ribeirão Preto, State of São Paulo, Brazil - Atta sexdens ASBM2 | ecosystem: Host-associated > Fungi > Mycelium > Unclassified ... | reverse complement strand
TCTCGTAGCCGCGACCGATCGTTAACGCGAGCATGATGGGTTCACGCCTCATGTCATTAGAGCGCGCGTTCGTCCTCGTCAAGGCAATCGACCACGATCCTCGAGGAAGACAACGGTTACTCTTCCGTATAATTGGCCGCTCTTTCAATAGAAAAGTCGCGGACGCACTCGAGACGCGGGACGACTGCGTCAATTATAATAGATGCCGGACGAATTTTCGCGCCGAAACCGGTCGCGCGAGAAGGGATGGAAAAGCAGAAGGGGGTGAAACGACAGAGGGAAAGAGAGAGTCCCGCGCGCTTTTCCGCGGACGGAGGTGGAGGGCCATCCCAATTACCCGGCGATTGGCTTCGACGGTATGCGCTAATTGAGAGTATCAATGAACGTCAATGAGCGCAGTCAATATTTGGCCGGGGTGCATCCGGCCGAGCGTTTTGTAACGTTCTTTTTGTTAAAGCGGATGACAAATATTGACCGCGCTCGTTCGCGTTCGCGCGCGGACGTGACACAAACACGCGTGCACGAACGCACGCACTCATACACGCGCCCGGGGTATCGACTGTTCTCGTTAATTACATCGGGACGACGGTGTCTCCTGCATTATTTATCGTTCGCTACCGGTGCAAGTTATTAAGCGTGCGGCTAGTTACAAGCCGTTTTGTAACTAGCACGACGTAGGGAACAGATCATGCACCGACTTAGGCCGAACAATTAACAAAATATATTCTCTGGCTTAACAAAATATATTCTCTCTCTCTCTCTCTCTCTCTCTCTCTCTCTCTCACCCTCTTTTTCGCCCTCTCTTTCTCTGTGCTTTCAACAATGCTTACGTTCATTCCCTACCGCGCGTGTAATTATGCCACTTATTTGTATCAATAATACGATCGATGTATGGACAGTTCGCTATCTTGATTAAATTTAAAGTGATGCATATATTTCTCTTGTAAAAACTGTTGTCTAGAATTCCACAGTTGGAGATAATCAACACTCTGATGCATTATATTCAAGGTTTATCTTATCCAGATGTATATATTACGTATATATTTTATAATTTACATCGACAGCTACGTTTTTACGTTGCTTATGTAACATAATCCGATAAGTGGGATAAAAGTCTTAATATATGAATATCTAACGTTACATGAGAATTCTGTATGAGAGTATCGAGTTCCAAAGCTAATCGGAAAGTTAAATAAGTTTAATTATTATCCTACCCGACGCCGAATGCATCCGCGATCGACGCAGCGGGATTTATTCGTTATATGGATCAGCGCCTTCACTCGACATATCTTACGTGCATCCAGAAAACGAACGTTCCAAGTAGCGGTGAAACTTAATGCGTGCGAGCACGTTTAAATTTTCATCCGAGGATTTTCGGGGGCGTAGATATCCGAGAAGAGTGAAAATATCGGACGACACACTGGAAGAAACTTGCACTTGATGAATGAAGGACACGCCACTCCGCTTACGAGCGTTTACGCACGGAAAAGCACGGAGCAAGACTGACTCCGCGCCCGTCAGTTGAGTTCAATCTGGAAAATTAAAGTGAGCGACCAGCTCGCGCGGTATTATTTTTTTTCTTTTCCTCTCTTCTCAGAGCGCACACGTCGCCGAGCCCCCGCCGCACACACCGTGACGTAATCCGCTATACGTATATAATGGTTATAACATTCCGTGGAATTCCATTATGTTAACGCAACCACGTTCCAATTCTCCGGGTATGCCTGCCTGACTGCCTGTGTGCCAGGTATCGTAAATGCGCGCCGTTGTAGTATCGCAACTATTCCGCGGTGCCTTTCCGATTAAAATACCTAATTGATGCGGGCGAGAGGAGCCAATGGCGGATCGCAGAATGCCAAGCCGCGAGAGAGTGCTGCCAAGCACCGTCGACATGAAATTTTTTTTTCCTTACGGGACGAATAAGAGAAGGAAAGGAAAAAGAAGAGGGAGAATAATTATACAAGTAGATGAAATGAAATAAAATGTAATTATGCAGATTGCAGTAAATGGACGGAATGCGTCGCTATTTCTAAGAAAAAGAGCGAGAGAGAGAGAGAGGGGGGGGGAGGGGGAGGGGGGGGGGAGACAGAGAGGCTGAGGAACTTGTAGAAAAAGAGAAAGCGATGTTTTCATTTATATAAACAGTATATCAGTATTAACGTGAAAGTTCTTGGATTAATTTATTCAAGATAAAAAGAAATGCAAGTTATAAACCACGAAGGAAATGATGAAGTAAGTCAGGAGAAAAAGTGCGGGCGAATAGTGCACGAGATGCTCGTTAGATTACTGACTTAAGCGCTTGAGAGTTTTATTCTCCTTAAATCTAATTCTAATAACTTTATATTCTTCATTGAGGAACGAAATTTTCGAGCGTACGGCCATTCCTGGTCTTGCATTCGTCAAGAAGAGTTTCGTTGCCGAAGGTCGGTTTCTCGATGACGCAAGTCTTATCGCCAAAGTATACGAAATGTTTTTTTGAAGTAGAGAAGATTATTTATATTTTTTGAAAAGATATTTCTCTTATATATGTATATACGTACATAAAGTACAGGGTTTAAAGTCCATTGTACATATGTGTGTGTGTGTGTGCGTGCGTGCGTGTGCGTGCGTGCGTGTGTGTGCGTGCGCGTGCGTGTGTGTGTGTGTGTGTGTGTGTGTGTGTGTGTATAAAGACGTCGATGATGAAATTACAAAAATTTTATCGAATATTATGATTGAATTTCTATTGATAATATCCAATTCTTTAGTGCGATTTCAATGAACGTGTTGACTAAAACGATCTCATCTCTTCTCTCTCTAACGTGCGAAATTATATAGTACGTATGTAACAGATTTGCTGATTATTATGACTGGTATTTCATTACCAATAAATTTCGATATCTCATTGGCTATATTCATTGGAGTCCACAGACGCATTAACATAAATAATGTAACGAAATATTGTCCCTCATCTAATTCCTTTCCTAAAAGTAGCACTCGATCTTCCGTATCTCGTTGAAAATTAGGGAATCAACAGGGAGCGTCCTCTGAGTTATGAATCGCTCGCCTCCGGCGGCAAAAACCGGAGACAGTAATTATTTATACTTTGAACGGGCCCCGAGATCCAGAGGGGCCTCAGGACGACGTATACGCGGCATTACGCGGTTTAAATATAAATTATATTTCACCTGACGCGCGTGGGCCCGACGATGCGTCTTCTACGATCGCTTAATCGCGCCCTAATCACATCGATTAATCGTGCATGTAATCGTTCACATACCAAAGAACAGGTTTTCGCGATTATTCACCATAAAAAAGTTTATTAAGTAGCGCGCGCGCAATTTAATATTTTTAGCTGATGGTGAAATATACTGTTTTTATAATGAATATAACGTTTATAATTTGACACACTTGGTAAATAAGATTGAATGTTAATAAATTAATTCTGTCAGGCAGATTTAAATAAATTCTTTTTAAGATACGAGAGCTTATTAAAAGTTAAAAATAGGTAGATAGTTTAAAGATACAAGTTGGTAGATGGGATGCTTTGATCACCACAAAAAAATTTTAATTTTAGTAATGTTTTTTATTAGTATATTATGTAAATTTATATCAATATTCTTACGATACGAGATAGAGGAATGTAAAAATAATGAACTTTAAGGGGATTCTAAAGCCGTTTGTATTATCGAATAAATCATATAATTTTTGTATAACAATTATTTTTTTCTTCTTTTACAAATTCGAAAATCTTTTCTCACGATTAAAGTACACATTACGTGTAAAGTACACATTAATACGTGTCTGGAATTTACGTCGAGAACGACAAAAAAATTTCGAAATTAAAATTTTTTCTACCATTTCTTAGTCCGATATGGCTGTCTAGATTTATCACATCGAGACAACATTTGCTTCATATAAAAGTGCAATCTGTACTACTTATGAAATAATAGTTCACAGATTAGTAGTTACACGAAGAAACAACGTGGAGTTCTTAGAATTGGACTTAGATAGCTAACTAAAAAATGTTATACGAAAATTTATATGTGCGATATTAATGTAATAGTATGTAACGATGTGTCAATGACACGTAAATCGTCTACGTGTAAGTCCTATTTACACTATACTTATTATTGTGAATTATTGTCTTTAGTATCACTTTAAAACTTTGGGCATCTGGGCAATACTTTTTATTTTCCTTTTCTTGAACAAAAGGAAAACTATAGCTGGCCTACTTAAAGATTAAATATCATTTTTACAATAGAACATACATATTACATCTACCTACACAAGAGATTTTTTTCGATTTGAGATAGAAATTGTAAAATAATAATGATATTAAAATTATGTTATATGATTTCTGGGTATAATCGCGAGGCTCTCTCCGTCGGAAATGAACTACGAAAAGCGCGATGCTCGAGAAGGGTGACGACTAGGGAGAGGGAGGATAGCGGGCGCTCCCCCGAAAAGTGTACACAGTGTACAACACGAGAAGCAGCAAAGCGTGATCACGCGGTCGGTGGAGCTCGAAAGGGCGGGTCGAAAAAAATTTAATCTTCCCTCGCATTATCCTTTTTGGCAATAACGGCTTTACCTCCCGGCTCGTCCTGCTCTGCTATCCTCGTCCTCCCGTGCTCTCTTTCTCTCTCTCTCTTTCTCTCTCTCTTTCTCTCTCTCATTTCTCTCTTTTCCTCTTTGTTCTCTCTCGTGTTCGGTGACTCGAGAGCGAGAAAGAGAGATAGAGCGATCGGCGGGGAGACCAGCAGGAGAGAACGGATCCCCGACGCGTCGGCAGAGAAAAAAGTCGCGAAACAGTAAATCGTGAATTGTAGTAACCGAGCGCCATTCATCCTGATACACCGGATGTGACTACATATTTCCTTCGTTCCGTTTAAATTAGTGTTTTTGCCCGGCGCGGCCTTGATTGTGTTTTCGCGCGTCTCGCACGCTCTTGCGCGTGTGCAAGTGCATCTCGCCGACAAGCTCGCTCACTCGCTCGCACACTCGCGGTATGCCATCCTGTGTACTCCTATCGGCAGGCGGCACACAATCGCTGCCGTTTCTGCCCTTCGTTGTCTCTCTACGTGTATTCGTACCGGGCGATCGTAACGCGCGTAAAAACGCGCACACGTCGATCGGGTCGCGTTGATCAACGCGTAACGTAAGCGATACATCAGGAGACCGAGAGAGGATCGTCCCGATGGGATTCAAAATTGAAAAGCCCGCCCCCGATGTATTAAAATGCGCGCGTTACTCGCGTCCATCCATCCCTCCCGTCGTCCACCTCCTTTCGGTCCTCCGTCCAGAAAACGATCGCGATACGAGCACGGGCCCCCCCCCGGTATCGCTCGCGTCGCGCTCAGAAGTCGATTACCGTGCTGTCAGAAGTGATCGAGAGGGCCCCTCTTGCGCTTTTTGACACATATCGACGTTGCCCCGGTGATTTCGGGTCTCCGACATGCTCGCTTTTCATCTACTTCTACTCCGATATCAGGAAAGAAAAACCGATTCTAAAAAAGCTGTTCTTAATTTTATTAAGGCTCGGCTTTTTCATTTGCCGCTTAACTTGTGGACGCTTAAACTCAAGATATGATGTAAAAATTATATTTTTTTTTATCTATGGTTTATCACTCAACTGACAGTTTGATTGTTAATAATTTTTTAAGTTACTGCAAAACCATTAGTTAGATTAACTATAGTTAGAAAAACACAATTTTTTACACGTTAATTGTATACGTTATCGTCAAGTTAAGAGAGTCTAAACTTAATAATAAGATAATGAAAATTGGTTCAAGTGTCGTGTTGTTTAATGTCTATTTCTATCAATCTTAATGTAATCTCGATTTAATTTGCTCGTTATCTTTCCTTTCTTAGAACTAAAAAAAAATAAAAAGTTAATCAAACAAATATAGAGATTAAAGTTAATCTCTATATTAGTAAAAATGGAAATGTGTTAAATTAAATCCGACTCTTTTAAAATGAAAAATGGGAGCTGATGTTCGACAGCTAGCGATTGCTTGGAATTGAATTCTCTGCTGTTACGTTAGTGAGTTCCCCGCTAGACGTTTATAATTTAAGAATAAAATGAGGATACAAAGAAAATCACTTTCTTCTTCAACGTGCGTTTTCGTAAGATTAATCGCTTAATTAGAATTAAAATCCTCTTGACGCGCGCTTCCTCTGACGGAGGATTCCTTCGTTCGTTTCTCACGGGTCGATTTCGCACTTATACTTACAAAGTAGACGGCGCTCCTCGACTCTCTCTTGGTACAGTTCCTGGTTTTTTTTTGCGCACGCAAGACGCGCACGCGATAGCCAGGTTTTTTCGTAGACACGGGCGTTACGCGACACGGCGAATAGCCGTTGACCCTCCGGCAGGTACGACTGGCTGTCTTTCTTTTTCTTTTTTTTCGAGGCACACGTCGTCACTCGGTTACGTCGTCCGTCGCAAGGACGAGTCGGAAGAAATTGATAGCTACGCCACTCTGCTGCTCGCGAGATCTCGAAAGTAGGTAGATGAGGACCACAGCCTCCGTCTTCCTCCTCTGTCCTCTGCTCCTCCCTTCCCGGCATGTATTACGTAGCCGTCCTTTCGCTGCTCAGTGGAGGACTATTTTATAATAAGGGCCGGCTTCGCGTAATGGTATGTATTTTAAATATTTCGAAAATTGCCTTCCTAGGAAACTCCTCGCATAATGGCAATACTTGGAATATAATCCCGGGGTAACCGGACCGCATAGGCACCCGAGCACTTAACTTCTCTCAGTCCCTCAGTCCGTCCGCCGCGCCGCCCCGCTTCGCCACCGAGGGAAGCCTCTCTTTTCTCTTCTCCCTTTCCTCGCCCCTCTTTTTATCTCTTCTCCAAACGATCCTTTTCCCCTTTTTCCATTTTTATTTTTTTCCCTCCTCGAGTCGTCAGCGCACTGCATCGCGCGAGTGTTTCTTGTCGCTTTCCTTCCTCGCTTCGGAAATCGTCTCGCGTTGGGTTAACCGGACTGGATATATTCCGTAGGATTTATCTCCGCGGAATCATTGCCGACTGGCAGTATCGGGATAATACACGCAGGGTAGACAGTATCTCAGATCCGCTCGCGTTTTTCCTTTCATCTGCGGATTCCTCTTTTCACGATCTGCTCTCACAACTTTGTAATACTTCACTTTAAATATTTTTCCAACGATTGCTCATGTTAAAATTTTCCATTAAAGTTCCTTTAAAATGGAACGTAGAATAATATTTTATTACCTATGTTTCTTTCGCCAGATTTTAATCTTCGATGATAAATGAATTTACAATTTAGTCTGTAGTTTTTAATTTTTGTAAAATGTCTCAAAATATAGATAAAGAATTACTTTCTAATGGCGCTCTAAAAATACTAGTATGGACTTGATACCATGCCACGTCTAACAATAAATTTCACCGTGTTGGTGGTAATATTAATATCAACATGATGATGAGATTGAAAATCTATGATGTTAAATCCGTACCGATATTTTTTAGATTGCATAGATTTTTTTTTAAACATTTTGTACACTGAAAGACTGTCCTACTGAAGAATCGCCGATTGTTTCTACTCTCGTTTGAGAAAATATCTCAGTGCAATTTACCTGCGTCCAAGTTCCTTTATGATCCTTTATTTTCTACACTTTACGAAATAATCTCGCCTTCTATCCGTTTAGAAGCCAGGGATTTTCACTGAAAACCGCATATCGGAATCATTTTTTATAATATTTTTGATGCGAGATAATTACGAATAATACATATGTATTCTCATATGTATTCTGTGTAATTATTATTTATAATGTGAAATGCGATTCCGATTGACTTTCGTTTTTATCGAGCATTAAGTATCTAAATAGATTAGAAACGAATAAAAGAATGAATCTTCGAGATAATATCTTCACCGCGAAACAATTGCGGATTGATTCCTATGACAAAAAAATGGCTGTCAGAGTTATCGTTAGCCGTAAGTGGAGCTCCGCGCGGAAGCTATTGTACTTTCTCAGACACTTTAAGAAATTCGATAAATCGTTCCGTCCTTCCCCGTCGGAGAGAAAGGAAGAGAGAACCTCGTATCGACGGCGTCGATGCTCCATTTTTCCGGAGCAATGGTTACGTTAAGGCGCGTACTGAAAATTGCAGAAGAATTCGTCTCGAGTGGCGGCTCCCGAGTGCTCGGAAAGTCGAAAGTTACCCTGAAATCCGCGGTCTGATCTCAGTCCCGCGAGAGACGGCGACCTTCGCGGCGTCGCTCACTCGGGGAATGCATTATTTCGCGGCATGGAAATGCCCTCGAACCGGAAATCGATGTCGGATCGCTTAAGTAATACGCCGGGAAAACGCGACCGTTTAGCGTTCCCCGTATTTTCCCTTCAACGACGACGACGATGACAACGACAACGACGACAAGCGTTTCAAGCGAAACCCTGACGGGCTGGAGGGAATCGTGTAGGGTAAACCACGATGGGGTTGGAGGAATCAAATGGCGGGAAAGAGAGAGGGGGGAGAGAGAGAGAGCGAGAGAGAGAGAGAGAGAGAGAGACAGGCGATCAAAAAGGGAAGGAAAAGATCCGCTCGTTGATAAAAGTTGTATGTGCGTCCACCCGGAACGTCCGCGGAGCTGTTCGTGAAACATTCAAGCCGGACGACGGCTCGAAAGACACTCCCGCCGACTTGAAATTCCCGCAACGACCTCTCCGTAATAATGTAACGACCGCGGTGTACCGTACGGCCGACCCCCGCGCGTCTCGCTCTTTATCATCCAATTCCCCAGTCGCGATTTTCGCGACGGGACCGTGTCCCTACTTTGAATTTCTGTGCCGGAACACGGCATTTACGATATCGACATCTGGAAGGAAGGATGATTATCAACGATTTGAACGACCTTGGTATCGAATTAAAAAATAAAAGGACGACTCTCATACTCACATCACAGCGATTATATTTAATTTTTCGGAGCTGACGCAAAAATCTGTAACATATAATATTTACTGACGTATTTTCTTCTCAATTTAATTTTATTAAAATATACTTTAATAGTTATATTTTACGACATTTTGGTTCTTTGAAATTAATTATATTTTTAAGACCCATTTAATTTATGTTAATTAAAAGACACTATTTTCAAGAAATCAAAATAACAAAAAATGAATACTAAGTATATTTTAATAATAATAATTGAAAGAACTCTGCTACTACTAATTATATAGAAAAAGTAGCTTCAGAAATATGTTGTATATATAGTGGCATATTGTAAATACATAATTTTTTTGAAAAGCAATTATATGATTTCTTTACATTAGTTGGTTTATCTCATTATTTTATAGAGAAAGGTACTTTCAATTGATGAAATCCAAAATAACTTTCAAACTTTCAACAGTAAAATCTGTTTATTTTTTATTTTTTTTTTTTTAAGCAATTATATGGTTTCTTTACATTGATTTATCTCATTATTTTGTTTAGTAGAGCAAGATACTTTTCAGTTCAATTAAATTCAAAATAGGAGCAACTTTCAAACTGTCTACAATAAAATCTTATTTATTTTTTGTGATTATGCTTATGGATACTTTTGATGAGCAGCATAAATTGCAAAATATCACAATTTCAGTTTGAAGCCACTTTTTGCATACAATTAGTGCGATGTTTTGTACAGACGTAACTTAAAGAAATTATTTGACATCTTTGACAAAGAAATTAATTTTGGTCCAATAGATTCATTGTCAACTTCGGAGGATTAACGTTGATATTTCGATGATTGAAATTAAATTATGCAACTTTTTCTGCATTTTTTTATTTATGTATATTATATGTAATTGAGTCGGAAATAAGAAACATGCTTTCCTGATATCTTGGCGCTTGATGGACGTATTGTGCGCCCTTGACGTCCGATCAGTTACGAGTTAATCTCAGAACGAATCGCTGCCGTTTCAAGAAAGGCCGCGCGCGCGTGCATTTATCGGAGATCGTTTAATCCCTCCCCCAATTTCTGCGCTATACAAAATTCCTGACAAACAGAACGTCCGACCGGCCGATTGCGTGCACCGGATTCGATCAGAAATGCAACATAGAGGTCTGTTGTTTCTGATATTACAACGACGGCAGCGGGGCAGGAAAGTAGAGAGAGAGAGAGAGAGAGAGAGAGAGAGAGAAAGAGAAAGACAGGTCTTTTTATCGTTCATCATCACGCACAGTCATCGTTCCGGAAAAATGGCGATTTTATAAAGCGAATTTAGCAATCTCTCCCTTTAACTTCCTTTGGGAATCACTGGTTATTATTTTTGTTGAGCTTTAATTGACTTGAACGTAACTAACGTCTCACGCATATTACCTCGGTATTTAACTTTACGAAAACTTGCATGGAAATTTAGATAAAAAAGAAAAAATTCAAGAAGAGGAAATTTAATTTTTTTTAATTCGGCCTCGCGACGAACCCAGGACTGACCGCCGCTTCAGAATTTCAATAACGATCGGGATTGCGCCTATCCCGAAAGAGTTAAAAGCGTCTCATCCCTTATTTACATAACCCATTTTTGCAGCCTCGGCTTTCGAAACGACCAAATTTGCCAGGCGATCTAACTTTTACGATCGCATCCGATTTCCGAGCATACGCGACTCGTTCTCTTTCTCCCTTTCCCTTCCCTTTCTCTCTCTCTCTCT